>Mummy_p2__coassemble_1086_pt1 | contig 30727 bp, 24 predicted proteins | sample Mummy_p2__metabat2_high_PE_013 | metagenome-assembled genome bin Mummy_p2
ATAATAGAAAAATAAAACAAGTGTAGTATTTAAATTTTGATAAATTCATTTTAATAGATTCTTTATTTGTCAATCATTATTTTTAATTCTTGTAGTAAAATATGAAGCTACATAATTTTGACTTATCGAATAGAGAAAAACTTCTTTTCAAAATTTTTCTTTTGATCCAATTAAAAATTAGGGAAGTTGGAAATATTATTTATTACATTGTAAAAGTTATACCTTTAAATTCATATTCGTATCATTCAGTATAACAGAACATATTTATTTGTAAATTTATCTTATTTATTGAGAGGCTTAAATAATATTAAAACTGATAAAATATGAAAAGATAGTAACTTTATATGTATAAAATATTACTTATGGATAGTAGATAAAAAAATAGTATTGTCTCATACTATAATTGTATAAGTAATAATACTATTTTTATAGCTTGTTGGAACTTTGTTTATACTTATTTTTGATAGGTTCCATAAAAATTAGCATACCATTCTGCAAAATGTCGTATACCATCACGAAGTGAAGTTGAAGGTTTAAATCCGAAATCTTGCTCTAGTGGAGTTGTGTCTGCGTATGTTACTGGTACATCACCCGGCTGCATCGGAACTAATTCTTTATGTGCGTCAAAGTCGTATTCTTGGGGTAGAACTCCAGCTTTAATAAGCTCTTCTTGTAGGATATTTACAAAATTAAGTAGATTTTCCGGTTGATTGTTTCCAATATTATATATTTTATAGGGCGGAATAGGAAGACCATCTGCTCCATTTTGACGCTCAGGAGCATGGTGCATAATGCGTATAATACCTTCGACGATATCATCAATATACGTAAAGTCTCGTTTGCAGTTTCCGTAATTGAATATTTGAATAGTCTTTCCAGCAACAAGTTTATCAGTAAAGCCAAAATATGCCATATCTGGACGACCGGCAGGACCATATACTGTAAAAAATCTTAATCCTGTACTTGGGATATTATAAAGTTTAGAATAAGCATGCGCCATCAGTTCATTACTTTTTTTTGTAGCAGCATATAAACTTACAGGATTATCAACTTTGTCATCTGTGCTGTATGGAACTTTTGTGTTAGAACCATAAACACTGCTAGAGCTTGCATATATTAGATGTTCTACACCTTTTTCACCGTTATCATAACTATGACGGCATGCTTCTAATATATTATAGAAGCCTATTAAATTACTAGCTATATATGCATCTGGATTACTAATACTATATCGGACGCCTGCTTGCGCTGCTAAATTCACTACTACTTCTGGCTTAAAATTTTTAAATATATCCTCAATGGTTGTTTTGTCCGAAATATCTCCCTGAATAAATGTAAAATTATTCAATTGTTGTAGTCTATTTAAGCGCTCTTCTTTGATTTTAACGTCGTAGTAATCATTCATATTGTCAATCCCTACAACTTTAATATCTTGTATTCTTGATAATAAGCTTTGTGATAGATTACTGCCTATAAATCCAGCAGCTCCAGTAATTAAAACTGTTTTTCCGGTTAGAATAATATTATTATTTAGCATAATCGATTTTTATATTAGGGTTTGTGTTGAATAAGAGTTTAGGTATAACTATTAATGCTCTAAAGGCTTATTCATTTTGTTAGATTTTATGATAATTAATCACGACGAAATACATCACGAGTATATACTTTCGTTTTGACATCATCTAAACATGTATCATAGCGGTTGGCTATAATAGCATTAGACTGTTTTTTAAAGTTTTCTAAATTGTTTATGATTTTACTTCCAAAAAATGTTGTACCATCTTCTAATGTTGGCTCATATATTATAACAGTAGCACCTTTTGCTTTAATTCGCTTCATTACGCCTTGAATACTGCTTTGGCGAAAATTGTCGCTATTAGATTTCATAGTGAGACGATATACGCCAATAATAATTTCCTTTTCTTTTATTGCATTATAACTATCATTAGCTTCGTATGCCCCTGCTATTTTTAGTACTTGATCGGCAATAAAGTCTTTACGGGTACGGTTGCTCTCTACAATAGCATGAATAAGATTTTCGGGGACGTCTGCATAATTTGCCAATAATTGTTTGGTATCTTTAGGCAGACAATAACCTCCATATCCGAAAGACGGATTGTTGTAGTGTGTACCGATACGTGGGTCCAGACAGATACCCTGAATGATGGCTTGTGTATCTAGTCCTTTTACTTCCGCATATGTATCCAATTCGTTGAAGTACGATACACGTAGTGCCAGATACGTATTGGCAAATAATTTTACTGCTTCCGCCTCTTTCATACCCATAAACAGAATGTCGATATTCTCTTTCAGAGCACCTTCCTGCAAGAGAGCTGCGAATGTATGAGCCGCTTCTTCTAGGTTGGTACCGGCAATGGAAGCGATGGCTTCGTTTTCCTTGTCTTGACCTGTAATCACTTTCGGAATACCCACGATGATACGACTGGGGTAAAGGTTATCATACAATGCCTTACTCTCACGTAGGAATTCCGGTGAGAACAATAGATTGAATTTTTTTCCGGAAAGGGAAGGAGTCGTTGCGAACTTTTCCGCATACTTTACGTATAGGCTGCGGCAATAACCTACTGGGATGGTACTCTTTATTACCATTATGGCATCTGGGTTCACTTCGAGTACTAGGTCGATAACTTCTTCTACGTGGCTGGTATCGAAATAGTTCTTCACTGGATCGTAGTTCGTAGGAGCAGCAATTACTACGAAGTCCGCATCCTTATAAGCCGAAGCTCCGTCCAATGTAGCAGTAAGGTTTAGTTCCTTTTCTGTTAGGTATTTTTCTATATATTCATCCTGTATCGGGCTGATACGGTTGTTTATTTTCTCTACCTTTTCTGGTATTACGTCTACTGCTGTTACTTTATGATGCTGGCTTAATAGTGTTGCAATACTAAGTCCTACGTAACCCGTTCCGGCTACGGCTATTTTGATATTATTTAAATCTTTCATATCATTTAATTTTTCTATTGAAAGTCTTATTTTTTCTCTTGTTTCTTTTTCTGTTCGGCCTCAAAACCGTAGCCATAGCCGTAACCGTAGCCATAGCCTCTACCGTAACCGTACTTGGCACCGTAACCGTAGCCGTAGCTGTTCTTACGCTTGCTCATGTCGATGTCGTTGATAACGGTTGCCAGTTTCGGGAACTTATGCTCGTCGCGCAACACATTGATGTAGCGGTAGCCGGCTTTCGGGGTTACATCGGCACGGCATACATATACGCAGATGTCTGCCACACGGCCGATGATGGCGGTATCGGTCACCATACCGATGGGGGCGGTATCGAGAATCACGTAATCGTAACGTTCTTTCAGCTGGTTGATGGCATCTTCCAGTACGGTGCGTGCTACCAGCTCGGTCGGGTTGGGAGGCACCGGTCCGCCCGGCAGGATGTCCAGATTCGGGCTGATGTCCGAGCGCTGGATCATGTCGGTCAGTTTCACATGGTCGGGGTCGCTCAGGTAGTTGGTGATACCTTCGGCACGGTGGCTCAGATTGAACACCTTGTTCAGACCGGGCTTGCGGATATCCATACCTACTACGATGACTTTCTTGCCCAGGTAGGCGAGACTCACGGCGGTGTTTCCGGCTACAAACGATTTTCCTTCACCCGTCTGGGTAGAAGAGAAAAGGATAACCTTGTCGGTCTTGCCCAGCATGAAGAGCAGGTTGGTACGCAGGCCGCGGAAGGTTTCTTCCATGATGTCGTTCTTGTTTTCGCGTACCACGATGGCACCGTGCTCCGGCTTTTTGCCTCGTGGCAGTTCGCCTAGGATAGGTACAGTGGTGAGTTTCTCTACGTCGTCGCGGTTTTCTATCTTGTATTTCAGCAGGTCGCGCAGATAGACAAAGCCCACGGGGATGCCCAGCCCGATGATAAGGGCAGCAAGGACGATGACTTTCTTCTTAGGAGATACCGGATACTGGTCTGCCTGTGCTTCCTCGATGATGCGTCCGTTGGTAGCGGTGGCTGCCAGGGTAATGGCATTTTCCTCACGCTTCTGCAGCAGCATGATGTAGAGCTGTGCCTTGATTTCCTGCTGGCGGGAGATGGTGAGGAACTCTTTTTCCTGCTGCGGGGCGCTGCTGATGCGGCCTTCGAACTTGCGTGCCTGACGGTCGATGTCGCTACGGGTAATCTGGAGTCCTTTCAGTACGCTGGCTACCGTAGTCTGTACGTTGTGGCGCATGGCCTCGATGCCGGTGTTCATGTTTATTACGGCAGGGTTGTTCTCACTCGAGGTACGGAGCAGCCGCTTGCGCTCGATGAGCATGGTGTTATACTGGTCGATGACCGAACTCAGGTTCTGGTCCTGCAAGCCTACATTGGCAGGAATGACTTCCTGTTCGTTGGCAGGATTGTTGATATAGTCGCGCAGGAATTCTACCAGGCGTATCTGGGTCTGGTTTTCGATGCGCAGCTGTTCGTATTTGGAGTTTTCTTCCAGTGCGAGTTTCGCGTCGCTGGTCAGGTCGGTCAGTCCCGACTTCTGCTTGAAGTCCGCCAGCTGGGTTTCGGTGCTGCCCAGTTCCTGATTGATGATGCCGATACGGTCTTCGATGAAGTCTGCCGTCTTCTGTGCCACCTCGTTCTTCTCGTCGTTGGCATCCTGATTATAGAAGGCTACCAGGCAGTTGATAAAGTCGGCGGCGCGCTGCTTGTCGGTATTCTTTACGGCTATCTGGGCAATGGTAGTGGTTTTCGAGGTGGATTCTACCGTCAGATTTTCACCGTATGACTTTGCCACGGCTGTGGGAGAGCCTACATAGGCCGTCAGACGGATATCACCGCTTTCCTCTTTCTTCCATTCGTTCAGGATGGAATCGTTCGCCGTAAAACTGAACACGCCGGCAGGAGTGGGGAATACGGCAGGAAGCTTGTCGAAGGTCTTTTCCGTTTTCTGTTCTTCCTCGTTGAGGGTATAGCGTACCTTGACGTACAGCTTGCCTTCGGGTGTGTAGGTCAGCTTTAATTGGGCACCGGCTTCCAGCTTTTCCGCCTCTTCGGGCGACATGTATACATTGATAGGAGAGCTCTGGTACAGCGGGATATTATAGCCCAGCATGCGGCTTTTCGATACGGAAGTATAGAGGCCCAGGTGGGTTATCACCTTGCGGATAAGGGTACGGCTTTTCAGGATTTCCACCTCGTTGTCGAAGTTGTTGCTCATGGAGAGTCCGCTCAGACTCTGCATGGCCTCGAGGGCTCCTCCGGCAGCTCCCATGCCGCGCTTGCTGGAGTCGTCTTCCTTGATGAGTACGGCAGAGGTTACGTTGTACACGGGTGCCTGATAGCGCAGGTACGCAAAGGCGAGGATGAGGCAGACGATGACGCTTGCCACAAACCAAGGCCAGTAGGCAAGGTATTTGAAGAAGATGGCATAGAAGTTGATGCTCTCTTCGTGCTGCTGTTCGTTGTTCGGGTTCTGTTCTTCTATCATAATGTTTGCTGTATATTCTTTGAATTTTTAAAGGAAAATGTTTATCGCAGGATGTTGACGAGCAGGCTGGCAATGGATACCAGAATGGAAGTGGCCGAGATGACGGTAGTGGTTGTGTTACCGATGTCGGAGTTCTTCGCCTTGGTCTTGTTAGGAGTGACGTACAGAATGTCGTTCTGCTGCAGGTAGAAGTAGGGCGACAGGATAAGGTCGCTCTTGGTCAGGTCGAGCAGCATGATTTCGCGCTTGCCGGTAGCATCCTCACGGATCAGCTTCACATTGTCGCGTACACCGTATACGGTCATGTCGCCTGCCATGGCGAGGGCCTCGAGCACGTTTACCTTTTCATTGCTCACGGTGAAGGTTCCCGGACGGTTAACTTCGCCCAGAACGGAAATCTTGTAGTTGGACATACGTACGGTCACGATAGGTGCTTCCTTAAGGTAGGATTTCAGGCCTTCGCGTATCAGGTCTTCTGCCTGGTTCTTAGTGAGTCCGCCCACCTTGAGGCGTCCCAGTACGGGGAAGTCTATCTCGCCGTTGTTGTTTACCAGGTATTGCTGCAGCGTGGGCTGCGTAGTGGTATTGATGTTAGTCAGCGCCGCGTTCATCGGAGTCTGTACGGTCAGGTTGAAAGGAGCCGCTGCCTGCGGGTCGGTAGTATTTACCGTGATGCTGAGCAGGTCTTTAGGCATGATCTTGGCATCGTAGAGCGGAATTTCCTTTCCGTACTGGTTTACAGTTTCCGGATCTTGCAGGTAAGGAACGTTTTTGTAGGAGGTACATCCCGACAGCCCTGCCAGAAGTACCAGTATCAGTGTGAATGCTTTGAATTTCATAAGATAAATGTATGTTTACAGATTTTTTATTCGGTTATTTTCCCATCAGCCGGGCAAAAAAGCCTTTCGGCTTTTCGGGTTCGTACTCCTGTTCGTACTTGCGCATCAGGTCTTCATAAGAAAGCTTCTGGTGTACCATTTCGTAAATGGTTCCCCAGTCCGGCAGTCCGCCCAGGTTGCGGTCGTCGATGAAGAGGTCTGCTTTCAGTTTGCGCGAGTAGTGATTGTTCTGCCCTTTTTCTTCTTCGGGGTAATCGCGGTTGATGGCATAAAAATCCAGTCCGCGTTCATGGCAGAACTGTACAGCCTCGTCCAGCAGGCGGCCTTCGCGTACACTCCATAGTATCAGTTTATGGCGTTCGGCCTGCAGTTTTTTTAATGTCTCGATGGCAAAAGGAATTTCCTTTCCGATGGAAGGATACTTGTGCTCGACGATGGTTCCGTCGAAATCTACGGCAATAATCATTTTGTCAATTAATAATGGATGTTACTATGTTATGTGAATGCCACAGTCAGGCACTTCATGCCAGAATCTGAGAAAAGTTGCTTATTGTATTGGTGGGCATATCGTTGCTTTTCTGTGGCATTTTTCTTTCATTCTATATCTTCGATGGTTTCGCACCAGGTGTAGCTCACTTTGAGCAGGGCGGTGCTTTGGGGCATTTCGATGGCGATGTAGTGGCGGCCTCCGTAGCGGAGGAACTTGCCGGTCACACCGTAGAGCGGACCGCGGCGTACTACCCGGACGGGGACGCTGCGCTTGCCGCGAAGCTTTTCGGAATCGATGAACCGCGTGCCCTGGATGTCGGGGTTGGTGGCATGCATGAAGTTCTGCATGTCGCGTTCGCTCACCGTGCAGTAGTCGGTGCCGCTGCGTTCCTTCTTCAGAAAGTAGACGGGCAGCGGGGCTTCGGCGGCGAACTGCCGGCACCAGTTGGCGTCATAAGGACAGTGGATGAAAATCAGGTTGTGGATGGCGGGTACGAGTATGTGGGTGCATTCACCCTCGTGTCCGGTGTCGCGAAGTTCGTATGTCATGGGGATGTAATGCTCGATGCCCTGCTCTTTGAGATAGGCGGCTACTGTAAGTTCTTTGTTGTACACCGTCTGCAGGGGCAGCCATACCTGTTCTTTTTCCATGTCTGTGGATGTTTGTCCTTCTGATTTTTTGTTCCCTTTTTTCTTGATTGAATGTTTGTTGAGGTACGGATGCACCTCTCTCTCCTTCCTAGCGTCTGAAAAACACTATGAATCAGTTTGTTATCTCCGGATACGGAAGATGACGCACATCGTGCTTCTGTCTAGGAGTCGTTCCCACAGCCGCATAGGAAGTCGTTCTTCGATGCAAAGATAACAAATTTATATGCAGAAGGTTTATTTTAACCCTTTTTTTAGATATGATTGTTCAATTTTTTTTATTTTTACACAAGGACTGCCGTCTTTTTCCGAATGTGGACGCAAACGGGCTGGCTTGTCAATTTATCCGTTTTTTTGGATATTCGTACGAAAAGCCGGAGCTTTTGTACGAATATCCGGGTAAACTTCCTGATGTTTACTTCAACTTTTCAGCTTTTTTTCCCGTAGGGCTGCCTTTTCGGGAGTCCGTGCCCACGGAAAGCTGCTTCAGAATCCTGAACTCGTTTTCTCCAGGCTCCTCGTCGGGATCGGCCTCGCGTACTATCAGGTTCGTCTTGTGCATGATGCAGCTCTCTATGATCAGCCTCAGGGTAGTTACGTCGAAATCTATCTCGCACACCTGTTCGGCTGCCTTGAAGAAGGTGGCCAGCGTCTTGAAACGGAAGTTGCGGACGGTGTCGAAACACGTATGCGTGCCGATGCCCGTGATGCGCTGGATTTCCGACTTCGATACGTGCGACAGGGCGCACAGTGTATCGATGAACTTTCTTAATTCTTTGAGCCACTCGTCTGTCTGTTGCTTCGTAGGCTCGCACGAAGCGTATAATTTTTCGAAATATTTCATTAGTCTTGTCTCTCGGGGTTTATCTCTGCCGTATAAGGCAGTAATTAATACTCTGCCAATCGGTATTTTTACCGATGAAAGACAAGAACGGAAGTTTACCTGTCAGGTTCTGTTGATGACACAAAGATAACGGAAAAATCGTGGCTGAACGTTTTTCTTTGCGAGAAAAACTTCCCTTGCTTTTACTCTTTCTTTATAATATATAATAGGAAAGGGTGGCAACACCGGTGGTGCTCTTGTGGTCCGCCGGACATTGTAATAACTTGTAACTCTGAGGGTTTGCTATGCTACACTTTGGTGACGGTAGTGGCCCGCCCTTTCGGGTTGCGTAAAAAAATGAAGAATTATGGAGGTGATAACAACTATGAAAAATCCTGGCAATCTGGGCTTTCTGGTACTTTCGAGGCGACTGCTTACCCAGATGTTTGCCGAAATGTACGGAAAGTGGCATTCCGACTCGCAGGCGTATGTGTATCTGCTCATGGCGGCGTGCTTTACCGATCAGGGTGATACCCCTGGATGCCTGAAACGGGGCGAGCTGTTTTTCTCAGGAAGGGAGCTGAGTCTGCGCTTCGCCTGGAGCCGGAGGCATGTGAACCACTTTATCGGAGAGCTGGAGCAGAACGGTGTGGTGGAGGTGATGAAGGTGCAGAACTGTTCGAAGCTGCGTCTGCTGCACTACGATACGCTGTGTCGCATGCGGGTGAAAAACGGTGCGGACGGAAGGCGCAGGAGCGCGGGCGACGAGATGTTCGAGGTGTTCTGGGAACAGTATCACGACATGACGCAGCAGCCTGCCCTCGACATCGAGGCGGCACGCAAGGCGTGGGGGAAACTGACGCTGGTCGAGCGCGAGGAGGCGGTGGGAAACATCGAGATGTATCTCTGCATGCTGCCGTCTATCGACCGGGCTCGTACGGCACTGAAGTATTTGCAGATGAAGAGTTTTGTACTCAATTGATTATATTTTTATCTGTGTTGTCTGATGAAATTTTTCAAACCCTCAATAACTTGTTGATATATAAGATTTAAGCAATAATTTTAACAGGAGGGATTGTCCGTAAAGGCAATCGGATTTTCAGTATTGTGAAAAGCTGTATCGGACAGCAGTCATATTTTTAGGATTATGGGGATGGTTTATGCGGAAGAAATAGAAGGGGCGGTACTGGGGGCGTGCCTGCTGGAGCGTTCGGCTCAGGCGGTGGTGCTGAAAAGTCTGCGTGCCGAGATGTTTTACCTGACGGCGCACCGGGTGGTGTTCGAGGCGATAAACGCGCTGTATGCCCGGGGAGCGGCGGTGGATATGCTGACGGTGACCGAGGAGCTGCGTGCTCAGGGACGGCTGGACGATGCGGGCGGTCCGTTTGCCGTGGCGAAACTGGCGGCGGGGGTGGCTACGTCGGCTCACCTGGAGTATCATTGCGGCATCCTGTTTCAGTATTACCTGCGGCGGAAGCTGGTGGAGGTGCTGACACGGGAGCTGGCGGCGGCAAACGATATGACGTGTGATGTGTATGATGTGCTGATTGATACGCAGCGGGAACTGGGGGCGCTGCTCGAGGATTCGCCGCTGGAGAATCACTTGCATCCCATGCCGGAGGTGATGGGTGATACGGTGGCGCTGGTGGACCGCCGGCAGGAGCTGGCTGTGAACGGGCTGACGGGTGTGCCTACGGGCTTGCAGCGGCTGAACGAGATGACAGGGGGATGGCAGCCGGGCAACCTGATTTTTACGGCGGCGCGTCCGGCCGACGGAAAGACGGCACTCGACTTGTTCTTTGCGCGTCAGGCGGCGATGGCGGGTGTGCCGGTGGTGTTCTTCACGCTGGAGATGACGGCTTCGGAACTGGGCGAGCGTATGGTACTGGCGGAAAGTTCGGCCGATCCGCTGCGTATCCGTCAGGGCAGGCTCTCGCCGGAGGAGGTGGAGGATGTGCGCCGTACGGCGGAACGGATGAGCGTGCTGCCGGTACATGTCGACGATACGCCGTACATCAACGTCGACCAGTTGTGTGTCATCGCCAAGTCGCTGCGGGCAAAGGGGCTGCTGGGCTTGCTCATCGTCGACTATCTGCAACTGCTTGCCACGGTGAATCCGGGGCGTACGCGTGAACAGGAGGTGGCGGAGTGCAGCCGCAAGCTGAAGGGGCTGGCGCGCTCGCTGGGTTGTCCGGTCATCGTGTCGAGCCAGCTCAACCGTCAGGCGGAAGACCGGGCGGGGAGTCCGGAGCTGCGTCACCTGCGTGAGAGCGGGGCCATCGAGCAGGATGCCGACCTGGTGATTCTGCTGCACCGTCCGGAGCGTTATCATATCCGGGTGGATCCCGATACGGGGTGGTCTACGCGGGGCATGGGCATCGCTACGGTAGCCAAGCACCGCAACGGGGCGACGGGAAAGGTATATTACGGGTATAATCCCAGCATGACGAAAATCGGCGAGTTCGCGGGTACGCCTGTGACTGCGCCGGCAAACAATTTAAAGCGTAAGGAGGATGAAAGAAAGAGCAGTGACTTATTCGGTGGTTCCGCGGGTTGATCCGCGTGATATCTCGGCAGAGATGACGTATTATGCCCGTGCACAGGCGCGGGGAGAGGTGACGCTGGGCGACATGGCGCGCCGTATTCAGCGGCGGTGTACGGTGACACGTGCCGATACGCTGGCGGTGCTTGTGGCGCTGGAAGAGGAGGTCTGCCGCGGGCTGTGCAACGGCGAGATTGTCCGTCTGGGTGAGCTGGGTTCGCTTCAGGTGGGAGTGAAAAGCGAGGGAGTGCGGCTGGAGGCTGACTTCCACGAATCGATGATAAACAAGATATGGGTGCGTTTCCGTCCGGGCATGGTGCTGAAGGGGATGCTGGACGGGGCGGCTTTCGAACGGGTATCGCCGCGCAAGGAAGCCGGACGTGCCGGAAAGGGGATGCGGTATGAAAGAGAATGAACATGGCGACGGGGAATTCCGTCTGCGTATCTACGGCAAGTCGGAGCTGGCTTGTCTGTATTTTCCCGACCGTTCGCCGGAAACGGCACGGCGCAATCTGTACCGGTGGATGTACCGCTGTCCGTCCATCCGCGAGGGGCTGGCGGCACTGGGCCACGACAAGCACCGCAAGTTTTTCCTCAAGCCGGAGGTGGAGGTGATCGTGAGGGGACTGGGGGAGCCGTAAGATAAAGAAACTATTAATATATACTTGCACGGGGTGTGAACCTCACGTTTGCGGTATCGCGACGTGGTTCACACCCCGTTTTTTTGTGGGTATGCTGCATCGGAAACTTAACGGCGGAAGCCTGGACGCTTTTTCAGAATCGGATGAGGAAAGAATGAGTAAAATCATTATATTTGCATATGTATCATCAACAGCTGTAGATATGGATTATGATATAAAGGATAAAATGGAGTGGACGATTATTTTCATCAGGGAGTTCGGACGTAAATACGGACTTTCGATGAAGCAGGCATTCAATTACCTGAGTCGTTTCAAAGGGATTGATTTTATCGATCGCCATTATGATTATGTGCATACTCAGTCGTTTGCTTCGATGGTGGACGATATAGCTGAGTATTGTCACCGTCACGGAGGGGCGCTGGTATGAGGCTGTATCATGGGACGAATAAGGAGTTTCTGGAAATTGATTTGCTGAAGTCTAAACCTAATAAGGATTTTGGGAGAGGTTTTTATCTTTCAGCAGATTACAATCAGGCTTTAAATATGGCGCATGTGAAAATGGAACAACTGGAATCCGGAAGCCCTGTTGTGTTGGAATATGAAATAAGCGAAGATGCATGGGACAGTTTGCGCGTATTAAGGTTTGAAAATTACTCTGAAGAATGGGCTAAATTTATACTTTTAAACCGTAATAATCCGTCTGATGAGCCTGTTCATGATTATGATGTGGTAATAGGACCTATTGCTGACGATAGAGTGGGAGTACAGTTATGGAAGTATGAAAATCATTCAATTGATTTGCCTACACTTGTCCGTAATTTGCAATACATGAAAGGAGTAACAATACAATATTTTTTCGGTACGGAACGTGCTATAAAATACTTGAAGCGAATATGAATGAGAAAAAGGAAATGATGGCAGATATGGTAAAGAGCCTTGCACTGTTACTGATGGAGAAGAACAGGGAATTAACAATGGAACAGGCGCTTTCATTTGTTTTTAACTCGGATACGTATCAGAAAGTAATGAATGAGGAGGCTGCATTTTATTACCAGAGTCCTAAGTATGTTTTTGCTTTTTTGGAAGAAGAACTGTTAACAGGAAAGGTCGGATAAGGATTTTATTTTAACTGACACGGGGTGTGAACCTCACGTTTGCGGTATCGCGGCGTGGTTCACACCCCGTTTTTTTGTGGGTATGCTGCATCGGAAACTTAACCGTTTTGAAACAGGATTGCCACATGCGCGTTTCTGTTTTGAAATACGCTGCCTTTAATTTTGCGCAATGAAAATTAAGGAATTTTTAATTGCTTGAAAAGTGCTGGCTGTCATGTAGATAGCTGGTAATGAAAAGGTAAGAAACAGGTTGGGAAAATTTACAATTTAAAAATAAAATGAAAAAATTTGCAGCGTATTTACTTTGGTTTTTGCTGATTGCTGTCTTGCCGCTGATGGCGTGCAGCAACGATGGAATGACGGAGGCTGTGGCAGGCAGCTTCGAGGTACAGTTTGAATGCCCTTCGCTGATAGAAGTGGCCAAGGGAGGGGAATATACGTTCCAGGTGACCGGGGGTAACAAGCCGGCGGAATCGGATGTGATTATTCTGGAATCGACAGGGGGAATCTCGTATACGTGTGTGCTGGTGAGTGTTTCGGAAAACTGTTTTACCATAAAGCTTGCCGACGGATGCGAAAGCGGTACGTACCGGGTGTTCATCAAGCGTGGTGACCGCAAGAAACAGATTGGTACTACCTATATTAATATAGTAGAGGGAATTGGTTTCACGCCGGATGCCGGAACGACGGTGTACGGGGTGGTATCGACAGCCGACGGTCCGGTGCAGGGTGTTGTGGTATCGGACGGTGTAGAGGTGAGCGTGACCGACGAACGGGGTATCTACCAGCTTCAGTCGGAAAAGAAATGGGGGTATGTGTTTATCTCCGTTCCTTCGGGATATGAAGTTCCTGCCGAGGGAGTCTTGCCTCAGTTCTACCAGGTGATGAAGGGGGATGCCGCTACAACGGAGCGTGTGGATTTCTCGCTGACTGAGGTGGAAGGACAGGATAGCTATAAGGTGTTTATGCTGGGCGATATGCATCTGGCCAACCGCACGGGCGACCTGGGACAGTTTATGGACTTTACCGAGGATCTGAACAGCTACCGTGCCTTGCATCAGCACGAAAAGATGTATGCCATTACGCTGGGCGACATGACCTGGGACCTGTATTGGTATTCGAACAGTTATGCGCTGCCTGAGTACCTGAATACCATCAACAATCAGGTGAAGGGACTTCAGATTTTCCATACTATCGGAAATCATGACTACGACTACAAGGCTACGAGCGACGAGGAGGCGGGAAGCCGTTTCATGGATTATATCGCTCCGACATATTATTCGTTCAACATCGGAAAGGTGCATTACGTGGTGCTGGATGACATCGATTGCAGCAACTACGACGGCACTACCTCACGCGACTACGAGAAGCGTGTGTCGGCCGAACAGCTGAGCTGGCTGTCGAAGGATCTGGCATATGTCGACAAGTCGACACCGCTGGTAGTGGTGATGCACGCACAGCTGTTCTACCCGTCGCAGACGGAAGGTTTCAAGATAGACCATGATGTGCTGAACACTACGCAGCTGCTGGATGTGCTGGACGGCTACAAGGTGCATTTCGTGACCGGACATACGCACCTGAGTTTCAACGTGACTCCGGAGGATGACGTAACGGGCGGACGCGAGGTGTACGAACATAACGCGGGTGCGGTATGCGCTTCGTGGTGGTGGTCGGGCTACCTTACTCCGGGTGTGCACATCAGTCCCGACGGAACACCGGGCGGATACTCGGTATGGGATGTGAACGGAACGGACATCGAATGGATATACAAGGCTACGGGATGGACGGAGGATTACCAGTTCCGCAGCTACGACCTGAACAATGTGCATTTCTCGATGGCGGATGTGCCGCAGATGCCGACCAGTGTACCGGCTTCGGTCAAGGCGAAATTCCAGCGCTATGTGGATGCTTATCCGGTGAACAAGGACAATGAGGTGCTGATAAACATCTGGAACTGGAATCCGCGCTGGACGCTGACGGTGACCGACGAGAAGGGCAACAAGCTTGCTCCCGAGGAGGTATGGGCTTACGATCCGCTGCATGTGGCAGCGCTGAGTGTGAAGCGTTTCAACTCGTCGACACTGAGCTCTACACCGAGCTTCATTACCGAAAACTTTACGCATTTCTTCAAGGTGAAGGCGGCGGATGCCGACGTGGATCTGACCATCACCGTGCGCGATGAGTTCGGACACGAATGGACCGAGCAGATGCAACGTCCGAAGGCGTTCTCGACGGATGCTTACCTGCCTCGCTGAACGGGGATGCACCGACAAGCTACTTAATGTTTTACTAAATATTTATTTATGAAAGTTTTCAATTCGTATGTTTTTTTGCTGTTGCTGTTGCTGACGGGCAGTGTTTCTACGCTGTCGGCGCAGAACAGAACAGTATCGGGTAAGGTACTGGATGCCTTGCAGGAACCGCTTATCGGGGTGTCTATCGTCATCGACGGAACTGCCCAGGGAAGCATTACTGATGTAGACGGAGCCTTCGAGCTTCAGATACCTGCCGGTGGGGCTACTCTGAATTTCTCTTATGTGGGTTATCTTACCGAAAAGGTAAAGGTGAAACCGGGACAGAAAAATATTGTGGTATATATGCAGGAAGATGCCATCATGCTGGATGAGGCGGTGGTGATCGGTTACGGTACGCAGAAGAAGGTGAATCTGACGGGAGCCGTGGCTACGGTGGGCAGCGAGAAGCTGGAAAACCGTGCGACTCAGTCGCTGGCAAACATGCTGCAAGGTTCGGTAGCCGGTCTGAATGTCACTACCTCGTCGGGTGTGCCGGGCAGCTCGCCCAGCATCAACGTGCGTGGTACGACTTCTATCAACAGTGCCAGTCCGCTGGTGCTGATAGACGGTGCGGTGGGTGAACTGGACCGTGTGAACCCGAACGACGTGGAGTCTATCTCGGTCATCAAGGATGCGTCGGCTGCGGCAGTATACGGTGCGCGTGCGGCATTCGGTGTGATTCTGATCACAACCAAGTCGGGCTCGGCACAGGACGGAAAGGCTACCGTGCGTTACAGCGGCCGTCTGGGATGGCAGGCTCCTACCACGACTACCGATTACGAAACAACCGGTTACTGGTCGGTGTATACGGTAAACACCTTCTGGCGTGCGAAGAACGGCACGAACTACGTGGACTATACCGACTACGACATGCAGCAGCTGCTGGCTCGTGTGAACGACAAGACGGAGAATCCCGACCGCCCGTGGGTAGTGGAAGATACAAGAAACGGTCGCCGTCAGTGGGTGTACTACGGCAACTACGACTGGTGGCACATGATGTACAACGACCGTCGCCCTACCCAGCAGCACAGCATCTCGCTGAGCGGGGGTACGAAGGATGTGAAATACCTGGTGAGCGGGGCATACGATTACCAGAAAGGTATCCTGAACATGAATCCGGATATCTACCGCAAGTATAACCTGCGTTCGAAGATTGACTTTACCATCAACCGCTATGCTACGCTGAGCAACAATACTTCGTTCTATGGCTCGCAGTATACTTTTCAGGGTAACGGAAGCATCGACGATACCATCGGTTACAGCGGACGTCACGCGCTGGCATGCTTCCCGATGAAGAACCCCGACGGCTCATGGCTGTACAGTACTCCTTACCTGAACTATAAGGTGGGCAACGGACGTCATATCATGCTGGGTGAGGGATCGCACCGCAACGTGAACCGCACGAACGACTTCTCGAATACTACACGACTGGTCATCACACCGATCAAACAGCTGAGTCTGACGGGGGACTTTACCTACCGTCTGTACCAGACACGCAATACACACCGTTCGAACAACCTGTTCTACCGCGAATATCCGGACGGACCGCTGTTGTCGTATGCTACCGGAGCCGGTCTGAACAAGCTGAGTGAATCGGTGAACACACGCAACTATTATTCGGCAAACGTTTTTGCCAACTACGAAGATACATTCGGCGAAGCACATCACGTGACAGGAGTGGTTGGTTTCAACTACGAACGCATGTATCTGAAGAATGTTTCGGCTGCGGGACAGAACCTGACTTCGACTTCGCTGGACGACCTCGACCTGGTGGGACAGAATGCCGAGGGTGAAGTGCTGACCGAAGTGGGCGGCGGACAGAGCGAATATGCGCTGGCTGGTTTCTTCGGCCGTGTGAACTACGACTACAAGGGACGCTACCTGTTTGAGGCGAGCGGACGCTACGACGGTACATCGCGTTTTGCTGCCGGAAGCCGCTGGGGATTCTTCCCTTCGGGTTCGGTGGGATGGCGTATCTCGGAAGAACCGTTCTTCAAGCCGCTGAGCGGATATGTAGACAACCTGAAGCTGCGTGCTTCGTTCGGTAGCCTGGGTAACCAGAATGTTTCTTCTTACTATACATACATGCGTCTGATTTCGGTAAACGACTTTGCCGGCTTCACGTTCGGCGAGGGCAGCTCGATGGCGAAATATGCTACACTGGGTGCGCCGGTGGCATCGGACCTGACCTGGGAAACTTCGGAACAGTGGGATTTCGGTTTCGACCTGACCATGCTGAAGAACCGCCTGAACATTACCGTAGACGGATATGTGCGCAACACACTGAACATGCTGACCGACGGTGTGGAACTGCCGGCTGTATATGGAGCCAGTGTACCGGATATGAATACAGCCGACTTGCAGACTAAGGGATACGAAGTGACAATGTCGTGGAGAGATCAGTTCGAACTGGCCGGACGTCCGCTGGAATACAGTCTGGGATTCAACGTGAGCAACTACAAAAGCTACATTACCAAGTATGACAATAAAGACAAGACATTTGCCAAGGATTACTACGAAGGCATGCGCATCGGAGAAATCTGGGGATTTGTGACCGACGGTCTGTTTGCTACCGACGAGGAGGCACAGGCGTATGCCAAGGAGGTAGACCTGAGTTACATGGTAGACGGACTGACCGGAGGCTGGAAGGCCGGCGACGTGAAGTTTGTCGACCTCGACGGTGACGGTATGGTGGATATAGGCAGCAACAATGTAGCCGATCCGGGCGACCGCAAGGTATTGGGTAACTCACTGCCCAGCCTGTCGTATGGTATCAATGCCAGTGTTCGCTGGTGTGGATTCGATGTATCGGTGTTCTTCCAGGGAACAGGTAACCACTACTGGTATCCTCACGGACACATGATGTCGTTCTGGGGTCCGTTCTCTTATCCTTACCAGACCTTCCTGCAGAAGGATTTCATGGACAAGGTGTGGGCCGAAGACAATACGGATGCTTACTTCCCGCGTCCGATGGCATACTCGTCGACTTCCGGTCCGCTGAGCAAGGTGAACGACCGCTATTTGCAGAACATCCGCTACATGCGTCTGAAGAACCTGACCGTAGGATATACCATTCCGGTGAACCTGACAAAGAAAATCGGTATCGGTCAGGCACGTTTCTACTTCTCGGGCGAGAACCTCTGCTACTGGTCGCCGCTGAAGAAGATTACCAAATACGTGGATCCGGAAGGAGCCATCAGCCGCAGCAACGATACGTACAACGAAAGTTTCTATCCGTGGCAGAAGACGCTGCTGTTTGGTGTAGACATCACTTTCTAAACGAAAATTCATTGAATAAAACAACCAAGAACAGATTCGTATGAAAAAATATATATTTACAGCACTGGTACTGACAATGGGGTTGACTTCGTGTGACGGTTTGCTCGACCTGACTCCTAAAAGCGAGATATCGCAGGACGACTATTTCAAGACAGAGAGCGACTTGCAGCTTTTCAGTAACTCGTTTTACAACAACCTGCTGGACAAGAGCCCTTTCGACGACCAGAGTGACCTGTACGTGCAGCAGAATCTTTCCGACGAGATGCTGGGCGGAAACAACCGTACCGTGCCTGCTTCGGGCGGGGGATGGACATGGACCGACCTGCGCAAGATGAATACCCTGCTGGCGTATGTGAATCAGTGCAGCGACGAGAATGCGGTGGTGAAATATACGGCACTGACCCGCTTCTTCCGTGCGTTCTTCTATTTCGAGAAAGTCAAACGCTTCGGCGATGTGCCCTGGTACGATGTGGAACTGGGTTCTGCCGACGAGGCACTGTACAAGCCGCGTGACTCGCGTGAGCTGGTGATGACCAAGATGATAGAGGATATCGACTATGCCATCGATAATCTTCCTACACGCGAGGAAGAGTCGAGCAGTCCGTTCCGTGTGAACCGCTGGGCGGCACTGGCGCTGAAGGCACAGTTCTGTCTGTACGAAGGTACGTACCGCAAGTATCACGACCTGAAGCTGGAAGGCAACGATTATACGTATTACCTGGATCTGGCTGCCAAAGCTGCCGGCGAGATTATCAATGATGGTCCGTACAAGCTGTACTCTACCGGACATCCGGAATCGGACTACCTGAATCTCTTCGCTGCCGAGGATGCGAATCCGGATGAATATATCCTGGCTATCAAGTTCGACTACAGTCTGGCTATCCATCACAATGCCAACGGACATACGCTGGTTCCTACTCAGGGGCGTCCGGGACTGACACGCAAGATGGTGAATATGTATCTGATGAAGGACGGAAGCCGCTTTACCGACCAGCCGGGATGGCAGGAAATGAGCTTCCTGGAGGAAACGAAGGACCGCGACCCGCGTCTGGCTCAGAGCGTCCGTACACCGGGATATACCCGTATCGGGGAAACAACGGTGCTTCCTCCCGACCTTTCGGTTACTGTGACTGGCTACCAGCCGATCAAGTTCGTGCAGGAACCGACTGCTTCCGGCGGACAGGTAGACCGCAACGACCGCAATACGAACGACTTGCCTGTGTACCGTTATGCCGAAGTGCTGCTGAACTATGCTGAGGCAAAGGCGGAACTGGGTACGCTGACTCAGGAGGATCTGGATATCTCTGTGAATCTGTTGCGTGACCGTGCAGGTATGAACGACGCGCACCTGAACATGGCTGCTGCCAATGCCAATCCGGACCGTTATCTGTCGGCTAAGGAAACGGGTTATCCCAACGTTTCGGGAAGCAACAAGGGTGTGATTCTGGAAATCCGCCGCGAGCGTGCCGTTGAATTGAATCAGGAAGGTTTCCGCTTCGACGACCTGGTGCGCTGGAAAGCCGGAGCCTGCATCGATCAGGATATCTACGGTATGTATTTCGCCGGTGCGGGTGAATACGACCTGAGCGGCGACGGTAATCCGGATGTGATCTTATATAATAAAGGTACTGCGAAACCGGAAGCCGGCAGCGGGGTGCTGGTGTACGAAATCGGCAAGGATATTCTGCTGACAGGAAGCAACAGCGGGTATGTGTATTCTCACAAGAATATCGTGCGCAACGGTTTCAATGAGGAGCGTGACTATCTGTACCCGATTCCTATCAACGAACGTTCGCTGAACCCGAGTCTGACACAGAATCCGGGATGGAGCGACGGACTGGGTTTCTAAACTTCAGCTTCTGTTCTGAAACAAAACGGCTAATCTCTCTTGAAACATCAGCTGGTTTTCTGGGGGTGAAATAATATAATGTATCTCTCGAAATATCAGCTGGTTTTTCGGGAATGGAATAAATAATCTATCTTGAAACATCAGTTGGTTTTTCGGAGAATGAAATAAAGAATCTCTCTCTCGAAACATCAGCAGGTTTTTCGGGGGTGAAACAGGGATTTTCTGGAAAGATCCTTCAACTTCAAAACAAACAAATTAACTCTGTAAAACATATGAAACTGATCAATTATATCATGGCTTCGGTGCTGTTTCTCTCGGCAACGCTTCTGGGCAGTTGCAGCGAAGAGGAGAATACGCTTTCGAAAGCTGTACTGGCAAGTGCCAGTGCCCTGGACTTTGAGGCTGAAGGGGCACAGCCGAAAACGATTACCGTGTATGCGGATGCCGACTGGGTGATGGAGGACTTGCCCGAATGGATTACGGTGACTCCTGCCACAGGAAACGGTACGACGGATGTGACGGTATCGGTAACTGACAACATGCGCGACGGGGCGGAGGATAATCCGCGCAAGGCGACAATCGTATTCAAGGGTTGTACGCTGGCAAGCCGTGCGGAGGTAGTGGTTTCGCAGGATGGCGACAAGTACCGCGACTGTCAGGAGTATACGGTCGACGAGCTGCCGGCACTGGAAGATGAAACGGTGGTTTCGGTTCCGGAAGCACTGGTTACGGCGGTGACGACTTCGGGCTGCATCGTAACCGACGCACAGTACGCTGTAAACATGTTCCTGCAAACTGCAACTGCCGTGAACGTGGGCGACAAGGTGGCGGTGAAAGGTTCGAAAGGAACGGATGCACACGCCTTGCCTTACGTGGTATGCGACGAGGTACGTGTGGTATCGGAAGGCAATAATATCGATTATCCGGAAGCTCACGACGTGACTGCCGAAGTGGACAGTTACACATCGGATAGCCGTGAATGGATTTCGGCAAGCGGTGTGCTGAGCGGTAACAATGTGACGATAGACGGTGCGGTGAACTCGGTGTCTATCATCGACGCGCCCGAAAGCTTGAATCTGGCTGCCCTGAACGGTCACAAGGTGACGGTGTACGGCTACTTCGACGGAGTGGCTGCTCCTGCACTGCGCATACAGGCTGCACGCATCGAAGACAAGGGGGTGGTAGAGGTGATCTATTTCGCGGAAGACTTTGAGTGGCTGTTGCCCTGGGCAGAGAACAGTGGCGCCGGACAGACAGTGGAAAACGACGGATCGGGTACTGCTCCGCAGATTTACAGTGCGAAGAACGACGAGGGACAGACGGCTGCCGAAGCGTTGCTGGCTCACGGATACGGACTGGAAGAAAGTCGCGGTGCTTCTATCTACCTGCAGAAATGTTACCTGAAGTTCGGTAAGGCAGACTATCAGGCAGGACTGACACTGCCGGCTGTAGACGGCATACCGTCAGGCGAGAAGGTGATGCTTTCGTTCGACTGGGCGCCGATGGTGGGCGGTACGAGAAAGTTCGACCCGGTACAGCTGATCATCACCGTGACCAACGGCAGCGAGACAGTCGGACTGGATCCGATAGGACATAACTTTGTGAATGAGGTAGACAAACTGGAATGGCTGCATGCCGATGTGGTGCTGGAGGGTGTTTCCATCACGAAAGATACACGTATCACCATCAAGTCGGATGCATGGGGTGAAACTGCCGCCACTTCGGGCAGCAGTGTCTATCGCCGCTGGTTTATCGACAATATCAAACTGAGCCGCGCCAACTGACAGGTGCGGTAGCAGAGAGGTTCCACAGGCTGTACAGCATTTACGCGGACGGTTTTCTACCGGCAGGCGTCGAGCTGTACGGCCTGTGGTTTTTTTATTTTTATCGTAACAATGCAATCCTGTAGGCGGACGGTGACGGACACTGCCCGGAACTGGCTATGTATCTTTGTGATACAGAAAAGAGATTGAAAGCTTTCAACAGGTATTCGTTTTAATCATTTAAAAAGTAAAAAGATTATGGAAAGAGCAGTGACTTATTCGGTAGTAGCAAGAAAGAAACCTAATGATCTGGAAGGTAGTGCCAAATATTATGCCCTGGCACAGGCACGCGGCGAGATGGGAATCCGTGAAATGGCGGACCGTATTCAGCAGATGTGTACGGTGACACGTGCCGATACGATGGCGGTGCTGATTTCGCTGGGTACGGTGATGCGTGACGGTCTGTGTGCCGGAGAAATCGTGCGTCTGGGCGACCTGGGTTCGTTTCAGATCGGTCTGAACGGTGAGGGTAGTGTCACGGAGGAAGAATATCACACCGGACTGATAAAGAAGGCGCATATCAACTTCCGTCCGGGAGCCGATCTGTCGGACATTCTGAATTCGCTGAGCTACGAACGTGTGCCGGTAAAGCCTAAAAAAAAGGAGTAAGACTCCGGAAGGGAGATGCGGACAGATGTGAAATATAAAAAACAAGGAGGAATGTATGACTGGAAAGGTAAAATGGATTCTGATCAGGATAATCAAGTGTCTGTATTGCATACTGACCGGAAAGAAAGGAGGGTGTGATGAGAAAGATTGACATGATTGTCATTCATTGTTCGGCAACGAGAGCGGATGTTCCGCTCTCGCCCCGCCAGCTGGAGGAAATGCACCGGCAGCGCGGGTTCGACGGATGCGGGTATCATTATTATGTAAGGCGCGACGGAGAAATATGTACGATGCGTCCGGTAGACCGTCCCGGAGCGCACGCCAAAGGATATAACCGGCACAGTATCGGTGTGTGTTACGAAGGAGGACTGGACGAGCAGGGACGTCCTGCCGACACACGTACGGAACTTCAGAAGCGTTCGCTCAGGGTGCTGGTGAGAGTGCTTGCCATGGACTTCCAGACACGCCGGATAGTAGGACATCGCGACCTGAGTCCGGACCTGGACGGTGACGGGGTGATAGAACCGGAAGAGTGGACGAAGGTGTGTCCCTGCTTTGATGTTGGGACGGAATTATAAGAAAATTTATGTACAGTGTTGTGATGATATGTTTTTGTGTTAAAAAGCTGTCAAAATGTAATATGTAAAATGAATATATGTGTTATTGAATTTTAACGCTTGTGTAAATATTTGGTTTATAGTGATTTGCGGTAAGGGGCTCTTTTAAGGAGTCCCTTATTTTTTGAATATTTGTTATTGTTTGTTTTTATATGGTTTTATCCATAGATTCTCGAATAGGGTATAAAAATGTTCAAAGTGTTAGCAGGATATTGGTTTTTATGGTAAAAAATAAAGCTAAAACTGTCTATTTGACAATTTATAGAATATGCAAGAATATTTATGTATTTTGCTTTAATTTTTTGTTTTTTAATGAAATGATATGTATATTTGCGTCCGTTATTAAAATTTTATTAGAATATGAAAAAGCGAATTACACTTTTTTGTGCCTTTTTGTTAATAGGCATAAGTCTGGCGATAGCTCAGGCTGTACAAGTGACAGGTGTCGTGATGTCTGCGGAGGATGACATGCCTGTCGTGGGAGCTTCTATTTTGGTTAAGGGAACTTCTAATGGTACAATTACGGATATCGACGGAAAGTTTATACTGAAAGTTAACAAGGGGGATAAGCTTGAAATCAGCTATATCGGTATGAAATCGCAGACAGTAGCTGCCAAAAATAATATGAAGGTGGTGCTGGAATCGGATACAGAGGTACTGGATGAAGTCGTAGTTACCGGTATGCAGCGTATGGACAAGCGATTATTTACAGGTGCGTCAACAAAAATATCTGCCGAAGACTCTAAACTTGACGGTGTGCCGGAAATCAGCCGTGCCCTGGAAGGACGTGCGGCCGGTGTATCGGTTCAGAACGTATCAGGTACTTTCGGTACAGCTCCGAAAATCCGTGTACGTGGTGCCACATCTATCTACGGTAGCTCTAAACCGTTGTGGGTAGTAGATGGTGTCATCATGGAGGATGTAACGGAAGTAGGTGCTGACGATTTGTCTTCGGGTGATGCCGTTACACTGATCAGTTCGGCTATCTCTGGTTTGAATGCTGACGATATCGAAAACTTCCAGATCCTGAAGGATGGTTCGGCTACTTCTATCTATGGTGCTCGTGCCATGGCGGGTGTGATTGTCGTTACTACCAAGAAAGGTAAGGCAGGTTCTAACAAGATCAGCTATACAGGTGAATTCACCATGCGTATGAAACCGAACTACCGTAACTTCAACATCATGAACTCTCAGGAGCAGATGGACGTATACAAGACACTGGAAAGCAACGGTTACCTGACATTTGCCGATGTATACCGTGCTTCTAACAGTGGTGTATATGGTAAGATGTATCATTTGATCAACAGTTACGACGCAAACACAGGATTTGGCATGCCAAACACTCCGGAAGCAAGAAATGCTTATCTGCGTGAGGCTGAATACAGAAATACAGACTGGTTTGATGTTTTGTTCAACAACAGCATTTCGCAGAACCATGCAATCAGTATGACAAGTGGTACTGAAAAGGCTTCGTACTATACTTCACTGAGTGTGATGAACGACCCGGGATGGACCAAACAGAGCAAGGTACAGCGTTACACTGCCAACCTGAACGCTTTGTATAACATTACCAAGAAAGTTTCATTGAACCTGATCGGTAACGCTTCTTACCGTAAACAGCGTGCACCGGGTTCGTTAAGCTCGAATCTGGACCCTATAAGTGGTGAAGTAAAACGTGACTTCGATATCAACCCGTATTCTTACGCGCTGAATACTTCACGTGCACTCGACCCGAATGAATACTACGTACGTAACTATGCGCCGTTCAATATCTTGCATGAACTGGACAATAACTATATGGATCTGGATGTAGTAGATATGAAATTCCAGGGTGAATTGAAATACAAACCTATCAATAAGGTAGAACTGAGTGTGCTGGGCGCTTACAAGTATTCTACTACTACTCAGGCTCACAAGATTACTGACTATTCTAACCAGGCATGGGCTTACCGTGCAATGGATGATGCTACTATCCGTGACGCTAACCCGTGGTTGTATACTGACCCGGATGTATCGAACGCATTGCCGGTATCGGTTCTTCCGGTGGGAGGTTTCTACCGTGAAACTAAATATGGCATGAACAGCTACGACTTCCGTGCTACTGCCAGCTACAATGATGTATTTAATGAAAACCATATCTTCAACTTCTTCGGTGGTATGGAGTTGAACGCTACCGACCGTACACAGACTTGGTTTCAGGGTGTAGGTTTGCAGTATGATATGGGTATGCTTCCTTCTTACGACTATCTGTACTTCAAACAGGGTAATGAGGAAAATGCTGCTTACTACGGTGTGTCTACAACCCGCTCTCGTGACGTGGCTTTCTTCAGTACAGCTACTTATTCATGGAAAGGTAAATATACAATAAACGGTACAGTCCGTTATGAAGGTTCTAACAAGCTGGGTAAGAGCCGTTCGGCACGCTGGCTTCCTACATGGAACGTTTCGGGTGCATGGAACGTACACGAAGAAAGCTGGTTTGAAAACCTGAGACCGGCCTTGTCTAACCTGACTCTGAAGGCTTCTTACTCACTGACTGCCGACCGTGGTCCGGCTGAGGTTTCTAACTCACGCGTAATCGTCAACAGTTATAACTCTTACCGCCCGTTTGCCAGTGTAAGTGAATCCGGACTTCAGATTACAGAACTGGAAAACAGTGAGCTGACTTACGAAAAGAAACATGAGTTGAATGTCGGTGCTGAAATCGGTTTCCTGGATAACCGCATCAATCTGGCTATGGACTGGTACAAGCGTAACAACTACGACTTGATCGGTATCATCAACACAATGGGTGTAGGTGGACAGATTTCAAAATATGCCAATGTTGCCAGCATGAAGTCACACGGTGTGGAATTTACATTGTCTACAAGAAACATTGTAACACGCGACTTCAAATGGAATACCGACTTTATCTTCTCTAACGCGAAGAACGAAGTTACCGAACTGGATGCTAACTCACGTGTTATCGACCTGATTGCAGGTACAGGTTTTGCTCTGGAAGGTTATCCGGTACGTTCACTGTTCTCTATGGACTTCCAGGGACTGAACGGACAAGGTCTCCCGACATTCATCAATGAAAAAGGTGAAGTGACTGTAAGTGACATCAACTTCCAGGAACGTAACGTTAAAGATCATCTGGTTTACGAAGGTCCGACCGATCCGACTATTACCGGTAGTTTCGGTAACGTATTTACCTACAAGAACTTTAAGTTGAATGTATTTATCACTTACTCATTCGGAAATGTAATCCGTCTGGATCCGGTATTCAGCAATGAATATACTGACTTGGATGCAACACCGAAAGAGTTTGTAAACCGCTGGACTAAGCCGGGTGACGAAAATATTACCAACATACCGGTTATCGCCGATACACGTATGAACCGTCAGGATTCTCAGTTGAGCCGCGCATACAATGCATACAACTACTCTACAGAACGTATTGCTAAAGGTGACTTCATCCGTATGAAGGAAATTTCACTGAACTATGATTTCCCGAAATCACTGGCCAGCCGTATGAAACTGAGCAACCTGTCACTGAAACTTCAGGCAACCAACCTGTTCCTGATTTATGCCGACAAGAAGCTGAACGGTCAGGATCCGGAATTCTTCAACACCGGTGGTGTGGCTGCTCCTGTTCCTAAGCAGTTTACTTTGACTTTGAGATTGGGTATTTAATTTGATTTAAAAGAGAAAATTATGATGAAAAATATAAAAACATACAGTGCTGCTTTATTGATGGCGTGGGCTTTCGCTTCGTGTAGCGATTTCCTGGATACAGTGCCAGATAATCGTGCAGAAATTGATACGGAGTCGAAGGTTACCAGTCTGCTGGTTTCGGCTTATCCTAACTATTATCCGATAATGATGTTTGAGCAGGCTTCGGACAATACGGCTGACAACGGTGAGATGTATGGCTTTGAGTTCCAGCAGGAACAGGATGCCTATCTGTGGAGTGATATCAAGACAGATACGAGTCAGGACTCTCCGCAGGGAATGTGGAACGGACTTTATATGGCGATTGCTTCGGCAAACCATGCACTGCAGGCTATCGAACAGATGGGAAATCCGGCTTCGCTGAACGCTCAGAAAGGTGAAGCGCTGTTGTGCCGTGCATATGCACATTTTGTCTTGGCTAATATCTTCTGTGAAGCTTATGATCCGGCTACCGCTGCGGAAAAATTGGGTATTCCTTACGCTACGAAACCGGAAACAGAAGTAGCTCCTGAATATACCAGAGGTACACTGGAAGAAACTTATCAGCATATTGAGGCTGATTTGCTGGAAGGACTTTCGCTGATTAATGACAATTTATATTCAGTGCCTAAATATCATTTCAACAAGAAGGCTGCCAATGCTTTTGCCGCACGTTTCTACCTGTTCTATGTAAAAGAAGATAAGTCGAACTATGAAAAGGTGCTGGAATATGGTAAGGCTGTTTTGGGTACAAATCCGGCAAGATCACTGCGCCAGCTGCAGGCCGATCTGGGTTCTATCACTAATATAGATGAAAGAGGCGATGCGTATATCTCTGCTTCGGTAGATGCCAACTTGCTGATTACTCCGATTTACAGTTCATGGCCTTATATTTATGGTCCTTACAACATGGCAAAACGTTATGGTATGAACCGTACGGTGACTGAAACAGAAACTTTGTGGGCAGGCGGTCCATGGAACAACCCGTTGTTTTATGCCAGCCTGAACGGTGTGGAACAGAAGTTGTGTTTCTTCAAGTATCGTATGTACTTTGAGTATACAGATAAGGTAAACGGTATCGGTTTGCGTCACGCTGTAATCGTTCCGTTCAGTACCAACGAAACATTGCTTTGCTGCATCGAGGCTAATATTCTGAAGGCTCAGCCTGACTATGCTACTGCTGTAGAATATATGAACAAATGGCTGGATGCATCGAAGGGTGACGGAAGATACGGATATCCGGAAACACTGACAGAAGATAAAATTGTAGACTTCTATGAAAGTGTGGGATATACACCGATACCTGTAACCGATGAAACCAAGCGTACAGTGAAGAAACACCTGAATCCTTGCTTCTCGTTTGTAAACAAGAAACAGGAAAATATGATCCACTGTGTGTTGCAGATGCGCCGTATCGAAACTATTCACGACGGTTCACGCTGGATGGATGTAAAACGCTACGGTATTGAAATTACTCATAACCGTGATGGTATGGACCCGATCGTATTGACGAAAGATGATCCGCGTCGCGCATTCCAGTTGCCACAAGATGTTATAGAAGCTGGTCTGGAGGCTAATCCTCGATAAATGAACTTTAAAATGATAGTTGTTATGAAAAAGATAAAATACTTATTTTTGATATTGGTAGCCATGTGTACTGCTACCTCATGCAGCGAAGACGATTTGTCTCCTGATAGCATTTTTGATACGACGGCTCCTCAGCGCAATGAGTTTGATAAATGGATTCTTACGAACTATACAACTCCATATAATATCGACTTGAAGTATCGTTTTGAGGATATCGAATCGGATATGGACTATAACGTGATACCGGCCGATTACAACAAGTCGATTGCTTTGGCGCAGATGGTGAAATACCTGTGGCTGGAAGTGTATGCCAAACTGGCTGCTCCAGAGTTTCTTCCTACTTACTGTCCGAAAATCATGCACTTTGTAGGTTCACCGGAATATAACGCAGCCAGCGGTTCCATTGTATTGGGTACTGCGGAAGGCGGTATGAAGATTACGTTGTTCAACGTAAACGGACTGGATGTCGAAAATCCGAATATAGATGTGTTGAATGAATGGTACTTCAAGACCATGCACCATGAGTTTGCTCATATCCTGCATCAGACAAAGAATTACTCTACAGACTTTAATGACATTACTGCCGGTAAGTATTCGGGTGAAGGTTGGGTGAATCTGGAGGACGCTGATGTACGTAAAGACGGTTTCGTAACCGCCTATGGTTCCAGCAAACCGGATGAAGACTTTGTAGAAACCATTGCAAACTACGTGGTAAAATCGGACGCTGAATGGCAGAACATCATGAGCCAGGCCGGAACAGTAGGTGGCGCATTGATTCAGGAAAAACTGGATATGGTTACCGAATATCTGAGTGACTCTTGGGGAATTGATATTCAGGCTTTGCATGAAGAGGTGCAGGAACGCCAGTCGCATATACTGGAAATGGATTGGACAACATTAAAATGATAAAAACGGAATGAGTATGAAAAAGTTATTATATATTTTTACTCTGATCAGTTCGTTCTTGCTGGCGGGCTGTACTTCAGAAACGGAAAACTTGTTCGGTGAATCGGCTTCGAACCGTGTGGAGGAAGCGATGGTAAACGCTCAGAAGATTTTGGTTGAGGCACCGAACGGATGGTTGATGAAATATTATCCTTCTTCTCAGCAGAGTTTTGGCGGATACAACGTGCTGATGTCATTTACTGCAGAAGGTGAAGTAACGGTAAGTGCTGATATCGCTGATCCCAGTGCTAAGTCGACAAGTCTTTACCGTTTGAAAGAACAGGCTGGTCCTACACTGACTGTAGATACTTATAATGAAATTTTCCACTTCTTCTCTGATCCGGCCTCGGGTGTAGGTGCTACAGGACTTGGTATGGAAGGTGACTATGAGTTTACTATCCAGTCGGCCACTCCGGAACAGGTTGTATTGAAAGGTAAAAAGACTGGTAATACCATTACCATGACTCCGATGCCGGAAAATGAAACTTGGGAAGCATATCTCACTGATATCGAGGAAGCTGAGCAAAAAGTAAATTATGTACTTTTCTCTTATGCTGCTGATGGTGAGAAATATGACGTAACAAAATCATATCGAACACTGGCTATCTCGCATGAAGTTGACGGTGAGAATGTGACAGAGGTCTTTTCATACATTCAGACCAAGGAAGGTATGGAATTCTACAGCCCGATTACACTGGGTGGAATGGAAGTATCGAAATTGGTTTACGATAGTGCTTCTGGTACTTGGAAGTCTGAAGATGGAAAAGCTGTATTGAGCGGTGCAACTACTCCTCCGGCATTGTTATTTGCCAACGGTGGTCCGTGGTTTGTTACTTACGACGGTATGAGTTCATACGGACAGCAGACTGTGGCTTCAACATTGAGCGGAATGGCTTCTTCTTATCCAGGTCTGACGCTGGATTATCTGGCTATCGTTCCTACTTATGAAGTTGTGGATATGGTATTCGGTGGCAGAAAAGGTCTTTTGCAGCTTGTGACTTCAACAAGTGGTGATGATAAAGTAAGTCTGACTTTGACAGGATATGGAGATACTGTTGGTGGCGAATTTGCAAATGCTGGAATCCTTGACGCTATTTTTCTGTTTGCAAAATTCTCTCCAGTCACATTCACTGTAGAACCTGATGATCCAATTAATCCGACTAAGATGACACTGACTCAGGTAGGTAATACGAAGAATGTAATCGTTGTAACCAATCAGGAAACTCCGTTTGGTTATCATAAATAATAATAATTTTCTCAATTAATTTCTCTCTTAAAGAATGATTGGAAGGCTATTCCTAGTGATAGGGGTAGCCCTCACTTTTTTATTGCTGGACGGGTGTGAAGGCAAGTGGCTGTATACATTTTGCGCTAGGCACTTTGAGCTGTCTCAAAATGGAACTGCGAAAGTAAAAATCTTATAGATTACCTATTGGCGGAATTAAATTATAAAAGATTTATGTTTAAAAAGTTGTGCATAT
>Mummy_p2__coassemble_1788_pt1 | contig 14644 bp, 9 predicted proteins | sample Mummy_p2__metabat2_high_PE_013 | metagenome-assembled genome bin Mummy_p2
TGAGTAGGTCCATAGAAATACTTTGAATCTCGTAAAGCTCCTCTATCCAAATCTTTTTGGAATGCGTTGAACATATTCTGCACTCCCCCATTCAGCTGAAGCTTCAAGTGATCATTCAGTACAAACGTATAATTCAGCTTCAGGTTCAGTTCCATGAAATTGGGTGTATGCTCCAGACGGTCTTTTTCAATATAACCAGCAAAATGAGGAACCACCATCTTTCCCGTGTACACACCAGAAAGAGAAAAATCAAAATTCTTCAACGGAGCAGAAGTAAACGTAAAATAGCCATAGTAATCTGGAGTACGAGGCATACGTTTTATAGGATCTACATCCTGATCTTCACTCCAGCTTACAGCTTCTGTATACCGGCTGCGCTGTACTGTAAATCCTAATTGTAACTGAGCTTCACGTCCGTGAGCTATTTTATAATCAATATTTGCACCATACACGCGTGCACCATATCCATTTCGTCTTTCCTGTATTTCGGCACCCGTATCAGCATCCGCTCCAACCTTTGTCAGATAAAAGACATTATCCAAGGATGTGTAAAACCCTTCGACCAGCAAGTTCGACTGGAAATGTCCAAAATTAAATCCCCAGTCTACAGAGCCACTGAAACTGTTGGAACGTTCTGGCTTTAATCCATCTGCCAGACGAATTATCATGGCTTCGCCGCCAACGGCTGCTACGTGTAAATCTTCATCATAAGCCTGGGGTGCACGGAAGCCAGTAGACCAGGTTAAACGTCCCTGTATCTTGTCTGTTGGTTTCCACAACAAATTTACGCGTGGACTGAAAATGATGTTGTCTATCAGATTATGCTTATCCAGACGAAATCCTGCGAGAAGTGTAAAATACGTCATCTTCCACTCATTCTGAGCAAATCCGCTGAATATTCTTACATATTGACGCAAGTCACGGTTATATCCGGTCATTACATCATGCAGCGAATTATAACTGTATTCAACTCCTCCAGTAAACGTGGCAGGCGAAAAAAGACAATCATCCATATTCCCTACATACATTGCTCCTCCCACAGCTGTCAGGTCTTTTGTCTTTCCATAAGCATTGGCATTTTTATCTGCTCCGTAATAACTGTTACGATCTGTATGTTGTGCAGAACCATAAACGGATAGTTTATGGCGATATTCATTGAAAAACACATCATACGTCAGTCCCCCGCTGTTGATAATATGCTTAGTCTGCTCTGTTATATCTGTTTCATGAGGCTGAAGGTCGAGTTTATTTCCCCCACGGCGAAACTCATTCGTAGTATGATACTCCAGACTGATACGGCTAAACTGAGTAGGACGATAATACGAACGTAAACCAAACGTATTCATATTCAGTTTTCCAAGCTCCGAGAAACCATCATTATCGGCATCATAAGGATTACGGTTACGGTAAGACTGATAAAGGGCTATTCCATATGAATTGTCCGATGAAACCAAAGAGGCATTAGCGCCTACATATTGCTCCCATACTTTCCCGTTTAGATTCGACATTGTAGAAGAAACCTGAAAAGAATTACTAACCGGATCTCTTGTTATAATATTAATTGTTCCTCCTACCGCATTGGCTCCAAATAAAGCAGAACCACCTCCACGAACCACTTCCACACGCTCAATCATGTTAGTGGGAATTTGCTCTAAGCCATATACACCCGAGAGGGCGCTCATTACAGGACGGCTATTTATCAGAATTTGGGAATATGGTCCTTCCAGTCCATTAATACGCACTTGTGGGAATCCGCAGTTCTGACAGTTATTTTCTACACGAAGTCCTGACTGATAATTCAATGACTTTGCTAAATCTGTAGAATTTACAGCCTCAAACAACTTGTTACTCATTACATTCACGACTACTGGAGCTACTTTACGGCTTGTCTCATTTCTGTTTGCCGAAACTACTACTTCATCTGTCATAATAGTTTCTTCTTCCATTACAAAATGTACATCTACCGTGAAATCCTTACTGACTGTTATTTTTTTAGTCTGAGTATTATACCCCATGCTCTGTACTTTCAGCGTATATTCTCCAGCGGGAATTTCCTTAAAGCGGAAATATCCTTCCGCATCGGTCACTGTACCCTTTCCCGTTTCTACGATTAACACTGTGGCATAAGGCAAACTATTTTCCGAGCCTTTTTCTATCACGTGTCCGGCTATAACATTTCCTTCCTTAACCGGCTCTATTGCCATGCTTACATAAGAGCATAGCAATCCCATTATGAATAAAATATATTTCATGTATAATCTTTTCGTTCGTTAACTTAACAAAACCCGTTCTAAATATTCAAGATAAATACCACAGAATCAGGTCTGACTGATTCAGATTTTTCCATATCTTCCCCTTTCCACATCTAGTTTATAGAAGCAGACGAAGGATAACTGTCCAACAGAAGCCAGACAGCATTTAGTTGAACAGGCATTTTAATTGGTTTCCTGTTTCTCGTTTAATCAAATGAAAAGATATACGGGAGGTGCACGTAGATAAATCCCATCTCCAAATGAAGACAAGGCATGAAATGCAGACAAGCTGCCAGTTAATAAACAGAGTAAAGGCAAGTCAGGACACGCCGATTCAATAGAGTCTGAACCTACAGAAGTAAATGTTGATAAGAAATGCAGTGTCAGTGCCTGCCCGCTTGAGTGAGAATGATGTTCAGTAAAAGGATGCGAGTGGACAATAAAAGTCCCGTTCACCTCATGTACGTGCGCATATAATGTCAAAATGGCATAATAAGCAACAAACAAGGTTAAAAGAGCTACTGCCCCAATGCGTATATAGCGCGCTTTTACTTTCATCTGGACGCAAAGATACACGAAGTTATCGGTTATTTAAAATAAAATACTTTAAAAAACACAGATACCTCCTATCAACATGCACTAAGTTTTTCAGAAAATGAATATTGCTCTTGGAAGGAGAAACAGTATTGTAAGAGCAATTGTACGATATTTATACCGTTTAACAATAAAAAAAGCGATTGTTCACATTTTGAACACCGCCGATTTTCTAAAGAACCCCCATTTAAGGGTTCTTGCATCTTTTACTCATCTAGTTGTTGTGTACGTTATCCTTTTCTCTTCTTTTTTACCTTAAAGCAATTTTCCTAATCCTATTTCAACTATACCTGAAAACAATTACCTTTTATCCTAATACCTTAAAATAAAAACCTAAAACTTAATACCTTAAATCTCTAATACCTTTTCTTAAAATTGCTTTTTTACCTTAGCTTCTAATACCTTAAAAAATCTATTCTAATACCTTCTTTTATATCTTAATTAATTCTGGTTTCACAACCACATTGCAAAGGTAGATGTTTCTGTTTAATTAGCAATAAGATATAATTATTTTCTTCACAAAGTATTTGTTTTCTTGATTTATATCATGGGAACGACAGTTTTCTTTTGTGTGCGATAACGAAATCAGACAATATGCAACATTTTTTTACTTCAATTTAAGGATTCTCTGGTTACTGCTTCCCCTGAATTCCAGCTTCGGAGAATAGAGGGATTGCTCAAAACGGCCATCTACCAATACATTTATATAAGACAATATAGGTCTGCGTGCAGGATCTTCCAAAAGTTCTTCATAAGTATATCCGGTATAGCACCAGATATTTTGTCCGGTACGCTCACTGAATTCCTTGATAAGAGGAAGAAAGTCTTCCGGCGAATAAAACGGATCCCCTCCCGAAAAGGTAATTCCATCTAATAAAGGATTGGAATTAATAGCCTCAATAAATTCTTCTATCTTCTCACGAGTCAAAGGATGACCTGACGCAGGATTCCAGGATTCAGGGTTATGACATCCCCGGCAATGGTGTCTGCATCCCGATAGATAAATAGAAAAGCGTATACCATCACCATCAACAATTGTTTCAGGATATGTATATAAATAATGTAGCATAAAGAATAAGTTATTCCCAATTGCCAGTGAAATAAAAAGAAGGCTTTTTATATACCTACAACCTGCTTACAGGCAGATAATCCGCATCTAAAAAGCCTTCTATCCTTAATAACAAACGAATTAATCAACAGTGCTTTACTCTGTCACGCTCCTCTGCACGTTTCGCAGAATTCCAACTGTTCAAATCACCAGTCAAATATCCCGTTATACGACGCATCCGGAGAATATTCTCACTGTTACAAATAGGACATTTATCATAAATCACTCCTTTATAGCCACAATTATGACATGTATCAACAGGGTGATTGATAGAACCATAACCAATGCCTTCATCATGCATCACTTTTACAATCTTGGCAATTGCCTTGACGTTTTTCTGCGCTTCTCCGTCAAGCTCCACATAAGTAATATGACCTCCACGGGTCAGAGCATGAAAAGGAGCTTCACATTTTATTTTTTCTACTATAGTGATAGGTTCTTTTACGTCTACATGGAAAGAGTTTACATAGTAATCACGGTCGGTCACTCCTGGTATTACTCCATATTTACGACGGTCCATGCGTGTAAAACGTCCCGAAAGTCCTTCTGCCGGGGTTGCCAGTACAGAATAATTTAAATGATACTTCTGCTTAAATTCATCTGCAACGTGATTCATTTCTTCTACAGCTTCGTAAAGCGTATCCCAGGCTTTCTGACAATGACCATGTCCTTGACCATATAAAGCAACCATCGCATTGTGGCCACCTATAAACCCGATACCTAATGTACCCTGATTCAGTACATCACCTACTTCATCGTTCGGATTCAGGTTACCTCCTCCCTTCCATACATTGTTACTCATCATGAAAGGGAACTGACGTGCCAGTGCCGTACGCTGATATTGATAGCGAGTATACAGCTGTTCTGCAATAAAGACTGCCATATCATGCACAGAACTGATAAATATTTCTTTTGCCAGACGTTCTATTGCATCCTGACTCTGGCAATCTGACATGCTTTCTGCTTTGATGCGGGCTTCGATAGCCAGTCGGGGAAGATTCATCGTAGTAAACGAAAGGTTACCACGTCCCAAGGAAGTCTTTTCTCCATTCAAGTTTTCGAAGACACGCGTACGGCATCCCATTGTTGCCAGTTCATAGCGATAACGTTTTGGATCGCCGGCATCCCATTTTTCATGCTGGTTGAAAGGAGTATCAAGGAACATAAAATTCGGGAATAAAGCTTTTGCCGTAGTACGGCAAGCTTTCAGGAACAAATCGAAATTAGGAGCTTCAAACTCTACCTTACCTTCCATTGCCGCATCAAAGTCTTCCATTGCCCGTTTGTAGTCGGCTTCCGAATAAGACACACCATCCTTTATCTTGAATATCTGAATGGGGAATACAGGTACTTCTCCCCGCGTACCCAAACCTTCAATAGTAGCTTTCAGCAGTTCTTCTATCACCATTCGTCCTTCGGCAGAAGTATCTGTTCCATAATTGATAGAACTGAACACAACCTGATTTCCTCCGCGCGAATGCATCGTATTCAGGTTATGAATAAACCCTTCCATTGCCTGATGAGTATCTTTACGTACCTGACTATAAGCCTTTTTCAAAATATGTTCCAGTTCATCGGCTGTAAGATTGATCTGCTGGTCAGCAAATGCTGCAAGAAGAATCTTTTTTTCATCTTCAGAAGGAGCTATTGAAGTAACATGCTGTTTTACCAACGCCTGCAACTTCGCCTCATCTACTTCCATGCCTTTCATATCGAAATAAAAAGAAATAGAAGAAACAACGACTTTCTGGAAACTTTTCAATACGCCTTTTGCCATGAAGAAATCGAAAGCCGGAATAGCCTGTCCTCCGTGCTGCTCATTCTGGTTGGTCTGGAATATAATTGTAGCTAGTGTTGCGTAGCTTTGAATAGACTGAGGTGTACGGATACTTCCGTTCTTAGTATGAAAACCGCGTTCAAACAGATCGTCAAGATCGTACTGAATACACGTCGTAGTCTTGGTAGGATAATAGTCCAGATCATGAATATGTATATCTCCCAACTGATGTGCCTCAGCATATTGTTTCGGCAACAAATATTTATAGGTATAATCCTTTGTTATTTCCGAAGCAAAGGTCATCATCTGTCCGGCCGGAGTATGGCTCGACATATTGGCGTTACTCAGATTCACATCATTTTTATCTATGGCAACAATACCATCCATGATATGCTTTATCTGAGTTTTCCGATCGCGTTCCGTATTTCTCCACTGGCGATAAATGATATATTTTTTAGCCACTTCAGGCTGTACCTTCATCAATTCCGTTTCTACGAGGTCCTGAATTTCTTCGACTCCGATAGTAGGATTCTCAAAATGATTGATAACACGCTGTGTAATCTCGTCAATCAGTTCTTCCTGATGAGCAATCCCCGTTGCGTTGAACGCTTTACTGATAGCATTTGTAATCTTTGAAGGCGAAAAGTTTTCCCGCTTCCCGTCACGCTTGATAATACAGATTTCAGTTAAATTCATACTGGCTTGTAACGAATAAGTTAATATAAAAGTTGGCTTTGCTCTTTGCGGCAGGTCTTCTGACTGATCTCTCCCCGACAGCCACCTTCCCATTGTAAAAAAACAATAGTGGTTTGCTTATGCATTGCCTTCGGTTCATTAAGAATCACAGCAGCGGGTACTGTTGCCGATTTTCACGGCATTCCCTTTTGAAACACTTTTGTTACCTAGCAAAAAGCCATACAAAGATATGGCTTTAAAGAAATAAACAAAAATCAGAATCTTGATAATTTTCTAAATTGGACAACTTTTAAGTAAGAAAAATAGCCCAGAAACACCTACAGGGCAGATAAACGGCAAACTATTATTTATACCAACTTTTCTATTTGGATAATTAAATTAATTTCTTATTGCCTTTAGAGAAGAATATTTTTTCCTTTTTACCGGCTACGCTCCCTGCATTAAAAGAGTAAAAGCAGGGAGCATAACAAGTTATAAATTGACAGGCTCCAGTCCCATCTGTTTTGCCTTCTTCAGCATATATTCAAAAGCAGCATCATGTTCATTCGGAATCACTCCATCCAGGATAGCATCCTTTATAGAACTTTTCAAACTACCGATTTCGCGGCAGGGCTGCAAATTGAAAACTTTCATAATTTCAGCACCATCTACAGGAGGCTGGAAATTTCGGATACGGTCTTTTTCCTCCAGATCTTTCAGTTTCTGACGAACCAGCTTGAAGTTATCAAGGAAGCGCTGCTTACGGACTTCATTCTTCGATGTAATATCTGCTTCGCAAAGCAGCATCAAGTCATCAATATCATCACCGGCTTCGAAAAGCAAGCGTCTTACGGCAGAATCAGTCACTTCCTCATCAGCAATTACGATAGGGCGCATATGTAAGCCTACAAGCTTCTGAACATATTTCATCTTTTCGTTCATCGGCAGCTTCATCTTTCTGAATATATCAGGAATCATCTTCTCTCCGACGAAATTATGATTATGGAATGTCCATCCGATACGGGGATCCCAACGTTTGGTACGAGGTTTTCCTATATCGTGAAGCAAAGTAGCCCAACGCAACCACAAGTTATCAGTAACCTTTGCGATATTGTCTACCACCTCCAATGTATGATAGAAATTATCCTTATGCCCTCTTCCGTTTTTTACCTCTACACCTTGCAAGGCCACAAATTCCGGAAAAATCAGCTCCAGCAATCCGCAACGGTCTAAGTCTACAAAGCCTTTAGAAGGAACAGGAGAAAGCAAGATCTTATTTAATTCATCAGCTATCCGCTCCCGAGAAATAATCTTAATACGTTCCCGGTTACGTTCCAACGCATCAAACGTTTCGTCCTCAATGAAAAAATTCAGCTGAGTAGCAAAACGGATGCAGCGCATCATACGTAAAGGATCATCACTGAACGTTATATCCGGATCAAGCGGAGTACGTATGGTACGCTCTTTCAAATCGTCCAGTCCCCCAAAGGGATCGACCAATTCTCCATAGCGTGATTTGTTTAGGCATACAGCCAGCGCATTGATGGTAAAGTCGCGGCGGTTCTGATCATCTTCCAACGTTCCGTTTTCTACTACCGGCTTACGGCTGTCGTGACTATACGACTCTTTTCTGGCTCCAACAAATTCGACTTCCAGGTCATGATATTTCACCTGTGCCGTACCAAAATTCTTGAATACAGAAACATGAGCGCCACGTCCTAATTTTCTTCCGAACGCTTCGGCTATTTCGATTCCGCTGCCTACTACTACCACATCAATATCTTTCGAAGGACGGTTCAGGAAAATATCGCGGACATAACCTCCCACGACATAGCATTCCAATCCTAACTCATCAGCAGTATCAGATATCAAATTGAATATTTTGCCTGTAAAGTGTTCTTTCAATTCCATGTCTATTACAAAATTAGCGTGCAAAATTACAAAAAAATGAAAAGCCTCGTAGAGAATAAGCGATTTAATTGTATTTTTGTTCCACAATAAACCGCTTAATTATATGAAAAAGATAATCTTAGCAGCTGCAACTTTAGCATTCCTACTATCCGGATGCAATAGCGACAGTAAAAATGCCGGAAAACTTTTCCAGCGTGCGGAACTAGCTTTCGCAGCAGGCGACTATAACCTCGCCCGGCTACAAATAGACAGCATACGTACCTATTATCCTAAGGCAGTAGATGTACGTAAGGCAGGAATCCATTTGATGCAACAGATAGATTTGCAGGAACAGCATAAGACACTGGCTTATCTGGACAGCATGATGACCGTCAAACAAGCCGAGCTTGACTCGATAAAGGGAAATTTCGTTTTAGAGAAAGATACTGTCTATCAGGAAATCGGAAACTATTTCTACCCGTCGCAGGTAGTAGAAAAAAACATCGGACGCTCTTTCTTGCGCGCACAGGTAAACGAACTGGGCGAAATGTCGCTTACATCTATTTACTGTGCAGGAGGCAACATACACCACACTGCAGTGAAAGTAAGTGCAAACGATGATACATTTGCCGAAACTCCAGCTTCGACAGACAGCTACGAAACAACAGACTTAGGGCGTGCCATAGAAAAGGCTGATTATAAAGTAGGCAATGACGGAGGTGTAGCAGCTTACATCGCAGCCAATAAGGATAAAAAAAGTCTCAAACTGGAATTCATAGGCGACCGTAACTATAAAACAACGATGTATGCCAATGACATAAAAGCAATCACAGAGGTAAGCAATCTGGCACGAATTCTTGCGGGAATGGAAGAAATACGTAAGGAACAGAAAGAAGCAAACTTAAAGATCCAGTTTGTTACCCGAAAAATAGAAGAAGGAGAAGCTAAACAAGAATAAGTTCGAATTTGGCAAAGGAAATACAACTCTGGCCAACACGCTCAAAAAAGTATTTCAATAAGAAATGTGAGGGACGTGAAAAGCAGAAACAAAAAAGATGCTGATGTTTTTTCTAAAATATCAGCATCTTTCAAGTAATTCTTCTCGATGTTTTTTTAAAATTCGTACAAATTTTATTGAGCTTTCCGCATGTCAGGAAGGCTATCAGGTCAAATCCTCATAAAGCACTATCTATCAGATAATTTCTGATTTACATTTTCTACCTGTACGCCGTACGATAAAGATACTGACCTCATACAATACAAACATCGGGAAAGTAACCATCAGTAAAGTTACGACATCAGAGGTCGGAGTAATGATAGCGGCTATGACTAATGAAATGACTAAAGCATGTTTCCTATACTTAGTCATAAAGTCAGCGGTAAGAAAACCTAGTTTTGCGAACAACCATGCCAGTATCGGTATTTCGAAAGTAATCCCCATCATCAAGCTTAGCATAGTCAGCGTATCAATGTAGGAACTTAGCATAATCGTATTTTCGACTTCAGGACTGACCTGATAAAGAGCAAGGAAACGGAAAGTAAAAGGAAATATCAGAAAATAGCTGAATAATACTCCCAAAAGGAACAGCACATATCCCCATATGATAACTCTCGTAGAATAGCGTTTTTCATTCTCATACAATGCGGGGGAAACAAATCTGAAAAGCTGGTAAAGAATATAAGGAGAAGCCAGAATAATCCCTGCATAAAATGAAACATTCATATGCATCAAAAACTGACCGGACAGTTTCGTATTAATCAGACGAACATGAAAGTCATTTGCTTCAAGTCCGGGTATATGCAAGGAGGTTCCTATCCATTCAAAAAAACGATAAATATAAAAATCACTATTTTTAGGCATAAGGATAATATGGAAAAGCTCATCTTTAAAAAAGAAAGAAAGCAACATAAGCACCACAACCACACATGCAATCCGCATGAGAGTTGCCCGCAGTTCATCCAAATGATCCCAAAAGGTCAGTTCCGATTCATTCTTCTCCTTCACGATCTTATTTTTCCTTATTTTCTGGTTTATCAGCAGAATCCTTCAAGTTTTCTTCCACCCCGTTCATACCGTCTTTAAAATTTTTCACGCCTTTTCCGAGTCCCTTCATCAGTTCAGGAATCTTTTTACCCCCAAATAATAAAAGTATAATCAAGGCTATAAACAGCAGTTCCTGGGTACCGATTCCCATAAATAACAATGTGGTATTCATATGCTTAAATTTAGATTGATAAAACTAAAACGTATTTCGAACCAAACAAAGGTACAGATAGTTTTTAATTTGTGCAAATCAGAAATAACTGACATAAAAAAACACCTGTTCCCGATAAAAGGAAACAGGTGTATATCATCTAAACAATAACTTCTGTACTTTTAAATACGTTCAGCTACTACATTCCAGTCCACAACTTTCCAGAAAGCTTCAATATATGCGGCACGACGGTTTCGGTAATCAATGTAATAGGCATGTTCCCATACATCTATTACCATCACAGGAGTCAGTCCTTCTGTCAAAGGATTTCCTGCGTTGGACTCCTGAACGATTGATAAAACTAAAACGTATTTCGAACCAAACAAAGGTACAGATAGTTTTTAATTTGTGCAAATCAGAAATAACTGACATAAAAAAACACCTGTTCCCGATAAAAGGAAACAGGTGTATATCATCTAAACAATAACTTCTGTACTTTTAAATACGTTCAGCTACTACATTCCAGTCCACAACTTTCCAGAAAGCTTCAATATATGCGGCACGACGGTTTCGGTAATCAATGTAATAGGCATGTTCCCATACATCTATTACCATCACAGGAGTCAGTCCTTCTGTCAAAGGATTTCCTGCGTTGGACTCCTGAACAATAGAAAGTTTATGTTCCTTATCCATTACAAGCCATACCCAACCGGAGCCAAACAATCCTAAAGCTGCCTTGGTAAACAGCTCCTTGAACGTGTCAACCGAACCGAAACTTTCTGTAAGAGCCTCAACCAGTTTGGCTGGCATATCAGATTGTCCGGGAGTTAAACTCTGAAAGAAAAAAGTATGGTTCCACGCTTGCGCAGCATTGTTGAATATTCCACCTTCGGCTTTTTTCAAGATTTCTTCCAAAGGCATATCTTCGTAAGGAGTTCCGGGAATCAGCTTGTTCAGATTATCTACATAAGTTTGCAGATGTTTTCCATAATGAAATTCGAGTGTTTCTTTACTCATGTACGGGGAAAGTGCATCCAACCCGTAAGCTAATTGAGGCATTACATGTGTCATAATTGTAGTATTTAGGTTAATCTATATAATAAAAACGACTGACAACCAATAAAGTTTACAGCCAAAGCCGATAATGTTCAATCTACCTCCAAATACATTCCACACATATACATTATGTATATATATTATCCACTTTCATATTTACAAATATAAATCTTATTTCTGAAATAAAGAAATCGAGAAGCAAATAAAAACATATCCGACAAGCATAATCGGGCAATTGATAACTCCTGATAGCAAAACGCCATATCCAGATTTAAAAATAGTGAAATTTTTCCGTAATTAATTCGAAAGCCCGCAGATTTGCCCACTTTTACGCCAAGAAAGATTCGTTTATACCAAAGAACTTTTTTATCTTTGTAGCGCAAGAAAGAAGAAATACACTTTTATAACATAACTTAAATAATAAGAATTATGGAATTTGTAACTAACGAAAAACTTACCATTGTTGGTGCTGCCGGTATGATCGGTTCTAACATGGCTCAGACTGCTATCATGATGGGTCTGACTCCGAACATCTGTTTGTATGACCCGTATGCTCCGGGATTGGAAGGCGTAGCTGAAGAATTGTACCACTGCGGTTTCGAAGGCGTAAACGTAACTTTCACTTCTGATATCAAAGAAGCGCTGACTGGTGCAAAATATATCGTAAACTCAGGTGGTGCTGCTCGTAAAGCAGGTATGACTCGTGAAGACCTGTTGAAAGGTAACGCTGCTATCGCAGAAGAATTCGGTAAGAACGTAAAACAGTACTGCCCGGATGTAAAACACATCGTTGTTATCTTCAACCCTGCTGATATCACAGGTTTGATTACATTGCTGTACTCTGGTTTGAAACCAAGTCAGGTTACTACTTTGGCAGCTCTTGACTCTACTCGTCTGCGCAGCGAATTGGCTAAACACTTCGGAGTAGCTATGGATGCTGTTGAAAACTGCCGTACTTATGGTGGTCACGGAGAACAGATGGCTGTATTTGCTTCTACAGCAAAAGTTAACGGCAAAGCTCTGACTGACATCATCGGTACAGACGCTCTGACTAAAGAACAATGGGCTGAAATCCAGCAGAAAGTTACTAAAGGTGGTGCAAACATCATCAACTTGCGTGGCCGTTCTTCATTCCAGAGCCCATCATACGTTTCTATCGAAATGATTGGTGCTGCTATGGGTGGTAAAGCATTCCGTTGGCCGGCTGGTACTTACGTATCAAACGATAAGTACGATCACATCATGATGGCATGGGAAACTTCTATCACTGCTGACGGTTGCCACTGCGCTGCTTTGAACGGTACTGCAGAAGAACAAGCTGCTTTGGATAAGAGCTACGAACACTTGTGCGCACTGCGTGACGAAGTAATCGCAATGGGCGTTCTTCCTCCTGTTTCTGAATGGAACAAACTGAACCCGAACATTAAATAATCAGATATATACCTGATTTAAGAAGAAGGAAACTGTATACCAGTTTCCTTCTTTGTTTTTTATAGTAACCAAACCCATGAAAACTTGTTTATTAAAAATCTTTTTTAACAAAATCCGATGAACCAGCCTTACAATCACTCCGTTATACAGTTTTTAACAGCTTATAACCGGAAACTAAACTATGAAATTCAAAAACGTCTTGATCTTTTTCAGTCTATCGTTCTGTTATATACCGTTGCATGCCCATAACTTCTGTGAAGAAGCTTTTTATAATTTCCCTGACTCTATTTCACAAATAACCGGTTCGCAAGAAACAAAGCATCCGACCGCCAAAGAAAGTTTTAAAAGGAACTTTTCATATATGGGAATCCCCTTTATCACAGCCGGGCTGATCGTAAAAGAACGCAATACTGATTTCCGGACGCTCCGCAACCGGTTTAAGCCAGCTTTTCATCATCGATATGACGACTATACACAATATGTTCCTCTGGCTGCTACTTGGGGAATGAAACTGGCTGGTGTTCAAAGTCGCAGTTCATGGAAAGAACTGGCAGTGAGCAATGTCTTTTCGGCTGCATTGATGGCAGGATTTGTCAAGTCTTTAAAATACACCACCCGAGAAACCCGTCCGGACAATACATCCAACAACTCATTTCCTTCAGGACATACGGCCACAGCTTTCATGTGTGCCACCATTCTTCACAAGGAATATGGCATGAAAAGTCCCTGGTACAGCATCGGAGGATATACACTGGCCGGAATTACGGGAGTTACACGTCAGCTTAATAACCGGCACTGGATCGGCGATGTACTTGTAGGAGCCGGAATAGGCATGATTTCTACAGACTTGGGATATTTTTTCTCTGATCTGATTTTCAGACGCGATAATGCAGATACATGGAAAACAAATACTGCTTACGACCGGTATGATACGCCCTCGTTTCTAAGCTTTAACATGGGAATAGCATCCGGTCCTTCAGTTTTACGAACAGCAGAAATATATGATTCTGAAGGTGGCTCCCCGCTAGGTATGCGCTTAAAGGTTGGAACAGCAACAGTTGTCAGCGTAGAGGGAGCTTATTTTTTCAATGCTTTTATCGGAGCAGGAGGACGTTTGAAGGTGGCAACTCTACCTGTCATTGCTGATATCCCGGCAGAGAATATGAGAAACTTCGATATGGACAGCGATTTAAAAGAAGACGCTCCAGTCAATCTATTTCTGCTCGATGGTCTGGAATCGGATCATCTGGGTATGTTCGATGTCGACCTGGGACTTTATTTTTCATATCCTTTCAGCCGGCATTTTCAGATAGGAAGCAAGCTGCTGGTAGGACGCAGAATAAATGCTAATTTCAAGTTGAATTCAATCTGTCGCATCAATCCACAAATATTCGACCGTGGGATTGTTAGTGAAGAAGTTTACAACCAATTTTATAAAGAAGACATCGACTATTACATGAATCAAGATGGAATCAGCCGCGATGAATTGCTGAACAGTTCTTTTGTAGATGACGATTTTCTGAACATACGTAAAAGTGCTACATATAAAGTCGGTACGGGAGTTTCGTTTACCTACCGCTACAAGGAAGATGCAGCTCTCCGGCTATATTGTGACTACGACTTTGCCTCTCCCCGTCTGACATACGATTTAAAGAACTCCTGGACA
>Mummy_p2__coassemble_3247_pt1 | contig 7398 bp, 3 predicted proteins | sample Mummy_p2__metabat2_high_PE_013 | metagenome-assembled genome bin Mummy_p2
ATCTTTTATTAAAAAGAACAGCATCTTTTGTCTGATTTATCTTGATGTTTTTTTTAAAATTGTACAAAAAATCCCTCGCCTTTTCCGTTAAGTTTTTTTACTAATACGAATAGGCGAGGGGAACTTTAAAACTTATTGATTTTCAAATGAATACTTTCTGGAAAATTATTTATTTGGTGTGTCCCAGACTTTGGTTTCGCTGCATTGAATATCTGTCCATTGGTTGCCACATTTCAGTTTGAAATCACCTTTTTCCAGACGCCATTTACCGTCGTAACCAACAAATGCCAGATCACTGCCTTTCAGTTGCATGGTTACGGTTTTGGTTTCACCCGGATTGAGTTCGATTTTTTCGAAATTACGCAAACGGATGTTGTCGGGAGTGCTGCTTGCTACCAAATCTTTTGAATAAAGCAGTACGCTTTCTTTTCCGGCAACTTTTCCTGTATTGGTAACATCAACGCTGACTGTCAGCACGTCATCGGCTGTAAAAGAAGTCTTGTCGACTTTCAGATTTGAGTAGCTGTAAGTTGTGTAACTCAGACCGAATCCGAATTCCCACTGTACATCCATTACCGAGTCGTAGTTGTAATTTCCGCCCATCTGTCCCATGTTTTCGCAAGGCTTATAGTCGTAGTTTGCCAATGCGTTGATATATTTAGGATAGGTGAAAGGCATCTTTCCGCTGAAGTTGGCATCGCCGGCAAGCAGGTTGGCAAGGGCATCGCCACCATAGTTGCTAGGCAGCATGACGTTGACTACGGCTTTTGCCAGTGGAACAATATCGTTGATGATACGCGGACGACCTTGATTCAATATCAGAATGACAGGCTTTCCGGTTGCAGCAAGGGCTTTTACCAGATTGCGTTGGTTTTCCGACATGGTCAGGTTGGTCAGATTACCCGGAGTTTCGCAGTAAGAGTTTTCTCCGATGCAGGCAATAATCACATCGGCACGACTGGCTGCGGCAACTGATTTTTCGATTTCCGGCTGGTTTTCTTCCCACCAGTTATCGTTTTTATAAGGAGCGTAAGTCACGCCCGGTTCGTAGATGATGTTCTCCTTACCATACTTGTTGCATAGAGATTCGTAGATTGTGTTGTAAGCACCGGCACATTGGTCAGCTAGATGTCCTTGCCAGCTGTACGACCATCCTCCGTTCAGGCAGCGCATGGAGTTGGCATTTGGACCGGCAAGCAGGATTTTTGTTCCTTTGGCAAGTGGCAGGATATTGCCTTCATTCTTCAACAGTACTTCTGATTCTTCGGCGGCCTGTAAAGCAACACGGGCAAACTCTTCAGAACCGAATTTGTTGTATTTCTTGATATCCCAATATGGATTTTCGAACAGTCCCAGACGGTACTTCAGACGTAATACGCGGGCTACGGCATCGTCGATGCGGCTCATGGGGACTTCACCTTCCTGTACCAGTTCTTTCAGGTAGTCGCAGAAGCTTACTTCGTAGGGAACCATCGACATGTCGATTCCGGCATTGATGGCAATCTTGACAGCTTCTTTCTTGGTTGCTGCAATGTGGTCGCGTGTACACAGATTGTTGATATCTGCCCAGTCGGTCACAATCATACCGTCCCAGTTCAAATCTTCCTTCAGCCATTCGGTCAGCAATTCACGGTTAGCATGGAAAGGTATGCCATTGTCTACACCTGAGTTAACCATTACACTCAGTGCTCCCTGACGGATAGCTGCAAGGAACGGGGCGAAGTGCTTTTCGCGCATATCACTGCGTGAGATAGAAGAAGGTGTACGGTCCTTACCCGAAACAGGAACACCATATCCCATGTAATGTTTCATGCAGGCTGCCACATTATATTCGCCGATATGATTCGGATCACTTCCCTGAAAACCTCTGACAGAAGCCTTACCCATTTCAGCGTTTACGTAACAGTCTTCTCCGTAGTTCTCCCACATACGCGACCAGCGTGGATCACGTCCCAAATCGACTACCGGAGCATAAGTCCAGGGGATACAGCCGGCTTTAGTTTCGTATGCCGAAATGGCTGCTGCCTTTTCTGTCAGTTCACGGTTGAAAGCTGCTCCCATATTGATGCCTTGCGGGAACATGGTTCCATCGAGTGTATAGGTAGTTCCGTGAATCTGGTCGACACCATAGATACAAGGTATGCCGATTTCTTTCATGGACAAATCCTGAATCTGTTTGATTGCTTCAGCCCATTTTTCCTTTTTCTGTGCGACACTCAGCGGAACATTCAGCAATGAACCTACCTTATATTTACCAATTACAGTGTCGAGCATGGCAGGATTCAGTGTAAATCCGTTTTTCTTGCTAGCTTCGAAGTCACTCACTACGTCGATGGTGATTTCACACATCTGGCCGATTTTTTCTTCGAGTGTCATTTCCTTCAGCCATTCCTGAATATGTGCCTCGATAACCGGATCGGAAGGAATAGCCGGAGCCGGCTTTTGTCCTCCTGCTGTCAGGCAGACACCAGTACATAACACAGATGCCAGTGCCAGTTTCTTGAAGTTTTTCATGGTCAATTATTTTTTAGTTGTTATAGTTTGTTTATCAGTTATTCGAATATGAACGTAATACATTCTCCTTGTTTTACACTGAACGGGATGAAAGAGTCTGTACTACAGACTGTACCGTTGAGGAGTACTTTTTTGACTCCTAGAGGCCATTTCATCTTCAGATTGTTCTGCCATCCTCCGGTGATGGTTGCCTGTACCGGCTTTCCATCTTTCCATACAAGATCGACTGTGGCGCCTCCTCTTACTTTTAGTCCGTAAAAGCTTCCGTCTTTCCAGGATTCAGGCAGGGCGGGAAGCAGGTGGATGAAGCCATCCTGACTTTGCAACAGCATTTCGCTGATACCTGAAGTTCCTCCCCAGTTGCCATCCATTTGAAAGGGTGGGTGTGAGCAAAAGAGATTAGGGAATGTTCCACTTCCGTGTTGTGTGGGGTTCTGAGCCGTATATGCCGGGTAAAGCAGGCTGCGGAACAGCTTATATGCGCGGTTGCCGTCGCCCAGTCGTGCCCAGAAGTTGATTTTCCATGCACGACTCCATCCTGTACCTTCGTCCCCTCGTCGGTTTAAAGTTTTCCGGCAGGCTTCTGCCAGCTCGGGAGTTTTAAGAACTGAAATCTGATTTCCCGGATGCAGACCATACAGGTGAGATACATGACGGTGATGAATATCCGTTTCTTCGTAATCTTCCAGCCATTCCATCAGGTATCCTTTCTTGCTTATCTGGTGAGGTGGCAATAACCCGATGGCCTCTTGCAAAGCTTCGGCATAAGCAGTATCTGTATGCAGAATATGTGAAGCTTCTATCACGTTGGTGTAAAGTTCACGTACCAGTTGGATATCCATTGTCGGACCCATACATACACTGATAGGCGTACGGTCTTTTCCCGGTAGATAAAAAGCATTTTCGGGTGAAGAAGTGGGAGCTGTAACGAGCCATCCGTGTTTGGGTTCGCGTACCATGGTAGAGTAGAAAAACTCTGAAGCTCCTTTCATAATCGGGTAAATATCCGCCAGATAGTTCCGGTCGCCACTGAAAAGATAATGTTCCCACAAGTGTGCGCAAAGCCATGCTCCTCCGGTATTCGTTGCTCCCCATGACGGGTGTTCTCCGGGAGCGGTATAGTTCCATACATTGGTCATCATGTGGAGTACCCAGCCTTTTGCTTGCGGACCGTAAAAGGCTTTTGCACTTTCTTCTCCGCTGGGAACCAGGCGTTTCACTAAGTCAACCAGTGGCAGATATAGTTCCGATAGATTAGCTTGTTCTACCGGCCAGTGGTTCATTTGTACATTGATGTTCGTATGATAGTCGCCATTCCAGGGAGTTCCCGGCTCGTTAGCCCAAAGTCCTTGCAAGTTGGGAGGCAGGCTTCCCGGACGTGTACTGCTTATCAGCAAATAACGTCCGTAATTATAGTAAAGAGCTGCCAGCGAAGGATCGTCCTGCTGCTGGAATCTTTCAATTCTCTGATCGGTAGTCAGATGTGAAACGGCTTCATTTTCGGGCAGACGGATTCCTGCACGGTTGAACAGAGCCTGGTAACTTAGGATTGCTTCCGATACAGTTTCGCAGAGATTGCTTTTCAATGCATCGTTGAGTATTCGGTCTGCTTCCGTTTCATAAATTTCTCCTGCCAGAAAGGAGGTCTTTGCCGATACTACAATCCATGCTTCGTCCGCATTTTGTACAGTGATAGACTGTTCGTCAGTCGACTGGTTTGTCTGCCTGCCCTTGCATGTTATTCCGGCAATGGCAGCATAACGGACACCCGTTTGCGAAGAACCACTGTCCAGACTGCCGTACAGTTCCAGTTTTCCTTCAGCCAGTTTGCGTACGCTTCCTCTTTCCGGACGGCTCAAATTCATTTTGAAATTGATGGAACCAGGAACGTTTGCTTTCAGGTGTATCAGCATGACATCTTTATCACGTGAAACGACGTATTCGCGCACATAATTTACATTCCCGCGGGAGAAAGTTGTGTATGCGATTCCCTTACTTAAATCCAGCCAGCGGTGGTAATCAGCAGGAACATCCTTTTCATGTACTCCGTACTGATGCTCCAAAAATAAATTGCCCAACATCTGAAAGGTTCCATACGTTCCTCCTTTTTCCGGTTTCTTAGGAACAAAGCTGGTATACATCAGTTCTTGTGCTTCTTTGTTCTTTCCTTCGAACAACAGCCGACGTATTTCGGGCAGGCTTTTGGAAGCGTCGGGATTCAGATAATTGGCTTCCGACCCACTCCACATGCTGATTTCATTCAGAACAATATGTTCTTTGCCGATTCCTCCGTCGGGCATCATACCCAGTCTGCCGTTGCCTAACGGAAGAGTTTCTTCCCACTGTGCAGCAGGTTCGTCGTACCACAATGTTTGGTCACTGCGTCCTGGAGTTGGATGTGGTTCTTCTCCGGTAATACATTTATACAATGTTTCAGCAATAATAGCAGCTCCGTACTTGTCGGGATGCACTCCGTCGACGTAGAGTTGTGGGTAATAAGGAAGCATTGCTGTATGGAGGTCGATCACGGGTAAGCTTCTTTCGGCTGCAACTTCCCGGATGTATGGAATGATTCCGTTTACAATGATACTGTCGTTGATGCCCCATTCTTTACGGTTAGAAGGAATAGGCAGACAAAGGTAGATGTGAGGATGTGATGCAAGTGCCTGGAATTTATCGATCAACAGGTTCAGATCGTCCTTGAATGTTGCATGATGCTGCCAGTTCTGCGGCTTGGAATCATTGGTTCCGAGTTTGATGGTTACGATATTGGGCAGAAAATCCAGTGCTTCCTGAAAACGTGTAGTTTTCATATAAGGCAGATCTCCTTTCTGGCTCAATGTATGGGCGGTCACGCCAAAGTTGCCTACTTCGTAATTGTTTCCCAGTAATTTCTGAAGGGCAGCCGGATAACTTTCTTCTGAAGGATTCTTCAACAGAAATCCTTCGGTAATGCTGTTACCTACACAAGCTATCTTGATTCTCTTTTCCGTTTGTGCCTGTATGGCAAGAGGAAGAATCAGGAATATTCCTAATATATACAGGTATAGTTTTCTCATGTTTATTCTCCTTTATATTTTATGTATCGGAAGTCGGCATACGCTTTCGATTGTGTGGAAGCAGATACACTATATAGTCCGAGTACGACTCCGGTAAATCCTCCAGCTGTTTCACTGCTGAGGTAACGGGTATTCATTTTTCCCAGCTCATGATAAATACCGTTTTCTGTATAGCCGAAGTAATAGAAGTTTATGTCCGATTTAATATTCAGTTCTATGTTTCCTTTACTGTTTAGTGGCATCTCCTTTTCGATATGTTCCAATTCTCCCAGTTTGTAGCGAAGGACAACCGAACGGCTTTTATCCTTGTTCTGACGGACGAACAAATCGTAGTGTGAGTGGTATTCCATATATACACTGATACCAGCTTCATCATTCGCTTGTGCATTTTTCAACTCCAAAGAAGTAGCGACTTCCATATTGAAGTGCTCTTGTCGGATAGCAACAAAAGTCGGGCTCTTTTGCTCATTCAAAGAAACCGGAGTTGCTTTCAGACGGAGATTTCCGTTCTTGAATTCATAGTTCTGCATATTGGGATTTTGCAGGTACATCCATTCGGGGGATAATTGTTTGTTCTCGAAAGTGATGGTTTCGGGTTTTTGTTTTACTGTCTGAAGTGGAAGAGTAGGTACATTCATGTCCAGCTGGATTGTACCATTTCCGTTTACGACGGGCCATGCATCTTTGTCCCAGCGTACGGGAGCCAGATAAGTTTCACGTCCCAAGGTATGATGGAATCCCGGCATGATACGGTAAGCAAGACAAACCATCCACCATGAACCGTCTGTACCTTCTACCAGATCGGCATGGCCTGTACCCTGAATAGGGTTAGTTTCTCCAGCCTGACAAGCATGAGTCAGAATCGGATTTGCCGGATTTCTTACGTACGGTCCGTCAATGTAACGGCTGCGTGCGATGGTGATGCTATGTGCTACTTCTGTTCCTCCTTCTGAAATGAGCAGGTAATACCAGCCGTCTTTCTTATAAATATGTGGTCCTTCCGGATAACGTCCTCCGGTTCCGTTCCATATCTTTTTGGAAGGTGTGAGCTGTTTTCCGGTCATCGGATCTATTTCGCACAGATTGATGTAACCGTCCGGATTGCTTACCATGTAGCATTTACCGTTTTCGAAATACAAAGAAGGGTCGATTCCTCCTTGTTCCAGCCATACGGGTTCCGACCATTCTCCTTTGGGATCGGTTGTGTGAACCAGAAAATTACCTTTGCCTGATACATTGGTCGTAATCATGTAGAATACTCCTTCGTGATAACGTATGGTAGGAGCAAAGATACCGCTTCCTCCATTGGCTCCTTTCAGGTTAAGTTGTGATTCCCGTGTCAGGCAATTGCCTATCTGCTCCCAGTTTACCAAATCTTTACTATGGAAGAGAGGTACTCCTGGAAAATATTGAAAACTGCTGTTTACCAGATAATAGTCATCGCCAGCTTTACATACGCTAGGGTCGGGATGAAATCCAGGAATTACCGGGTTTTTATAACCCTGAGCAAATGTTTCGCATAGAGAACAAGCTAAGGCGCAAAGTAAGATACCAATGTTTCGCATAATTCATTAAAGTTAAAAAGTTACTAAGTCTTTACTTGACTTCGATTACAAAGATACATGATTTTGATTTTCTGCATCCGTTCTTTTGTTTCCTGTCACGAGCTAAAATGTTTCCAATAGGGTATTCAAATGTTTCAAACCTGTTTATTTCCCTGTTCTTTTATGATTTAACGTACATAGAAAACATTATTTTTGTTGAATAAAGTACAATACTTCGGTAAATTTTTACCGATAAATTAAAATTAAACATAGAATCGGCA
>Mummy_p2__coassemble_5157_pt1 | contig 4672 bp, 3 predicted proteins | sample Mummy_p2__metabat2_high_PE_013 | metagenome-assembled genome bin Mummy_p2
TGGTATTAAAAATCTGAACGTTACTATTTCAGGTGAGATTGCTGGTCTGTTAGGCATGGTAAGCTTACCGGAAACATTTGACATCTGTAATATGGATGATAATCTAAAGAAAAAGATCATAGGTTTAGGTCTTGTAACAGAAGAGGAGTACATTCAGCTACATGCTGGAACTTGTACAGACTTTACCTTTAAGTTGGGAGGATTGTTAGCTTTGATTCCAAAGGTGGTAACATCTGGAAGCAGTACGTTCAATTTGGCAGTTTCAGATGGAGTAAATACTAAAGACGGAGATATTACAGTTATTGTAAATCCAAAGAAAGGAGAGTAAGAGTTTATGAAATTAACAAATATAATGATAGGATTATTTCTGGGTGTAGGACTGATTTCTTCCTGCCAGTCAGAAATAGATGAAGCCAAAGGATATGGTTATCTCCAACTTTCTTCCGTTGATGTTAATAAGAGTGTGACTACTCGTGCTGACATTACAAGTTCGGAAGCAATAGCTGTAGATATATTGAATGCTTCGAATGCTGTGGTTAAACATGCTGACGACTGGAAAACTCTGGATGATGTTCTGTTGCCGGTAGCAACTTACACAATTAAGGCTTATTCGGCAGATAAAAACATGGAAACTCAGGGGTTTGATGCACTTCCTTATTATGAAGGACAGAGCGGTATAGCAATTGAGGCAAACAAAGCAAAAACTGTTGAAATCACTTGTAAACTGGCACAGACAATGGTTTCTGTAAGTTGCTCAGAAAGTTTTAAGTCTACTTTTTCTGATTATACTTGTTATATAGAAGGTGCCGATGCGCTAAGTATTCCTTTTGTTAAGGATGAAACTCGTACTGCTTATGTAAAGGCCGGTCAGTCTTTGACCGTAAAAGTTGATTTCGGTAATGGAAAATCTTTCTCTCAGGAAATCACTTCGAAAGCGGAAGCTGCTTACCATTATAAAGTAAACCTGGATATTACGGAAGGTAATGCCGGATTCGATATCTCGGTAGACCAGACTATTCATCAGTATGATGTGACTGTAAAAGTTCCTACCAAGCAGGAAAGTGTTGATATGGTAACTGACGATATCCGTAGCGATGCTTCTAAAGTTTGGGGACAGTTTGCTTATCTGTCGGGTACTTGCAATCTGGAAGAAATTACTTCTCCGGTGCAGTTCCGTTACAAGAAGAAAGCCGATGCTGAATGGACTACAATTGAAGCTGTTCAGGAAGAAGGCACCAAGAACTATTCAGCAAAGGTTGCCCCGCTAGATTTCGGTACGGAGTACGAATATTACATTTTGTGTGGAGATAAAACAGGCGAAACTTGTACGTTTACTACAGAATCGTATGTGGAAATTCCGAATCTGAACTTTGATACATGGAGTCAGAATGGAAAGAACTGGTATCCGAATGCTGATGCTTCTAATAGTTATTGGTCAACTGGAAATGAGGGTGTGACTTTAGGAGGAAACTCTAATAGTGTAGGAGTCAGTGATTCTTATAGTGGGTTGGCTGCTCAGTTACAAACAGTACAAGTTAAAGTTTTGATTGTGAAGGTGACTGCTGCTGGTAATATTTTTATTGGAAATTATAAGACTAATACATCTAATCCGGCTTCAAGCGTATCATTTGGTAGAGATTATACAGGAGCTCGTCCGACTAAATTATCTGGATATTTTAAATATCAGCCGGGGGCAACAATGTCTGATGGAAGTGTTCCGTCTGAAAAATTGGAAAAAGATGAGTGTGATATTTATATTCAGTTATGGTCGGGAGGTGAAACTATCGGCGAAGGACATTTTATAACAAATGAAACTGTTTCAGAATACACACATTTTGAAATTCCTATAGAATATACAGTAACAAACAAACGTCCTGATAAGATTGCAATTGTAGCAACTTCTAGCCGTTATGGTGGATATTTTGACGGAATGAATGTAATTGGTCAGCTGGCGATTGGCAGTACCCTTTGGGTAGATGATTTTGAATTGTCATACTATTAATGTTTACATGAAGAAATATTTGATTCTATTATTAACCTTTTTGTGCGTAACTTCGGTCTACGCACGAAAAGGTTATGATCGTAATATAAAGCCCTCCTTATTTGTTCCGAAAGGATCGTGGATGGGAGGTGTCACATTCTCTTATACAGAATTGACAGGTGATAATTATAAGTTTCTTATATTAGATGATATAAACAGTGAAGGGTATACGTTTAAGGTAAGTCCATATGCCGGATATTTTTTCCGTGATAATATGGCTGCCGGTGTGCGTTTGAATTATAACCGTACCTATGCGGATATAGGTAGTATTAATCTGGATTTGGGAGATGACCTGACATTCGATATCAGCGATTATAAGTATCTGGAGCATGAATATACTGCTGCCGGATTTTTGCGTACTTATATGGGACTTGGAAACAGTAAAGTTTTTGGCTTTTTCAATGAGCTTCGTCTGACGTATGGATATGGTCAGGGAAAAACGTTGTCCGGGTCGGATGAGAAAGCTACGGGTACCTATCAGACCTCTCATCGTTTGCAGATTGGTGCGGCGCCGGGCTTGACGGCTTTCGTTACGAACAATATGGCAGTCGAGGTGTCGATTAATGTCGTTGGTCTGGACTTCAAGTGGATTGAACAGACTACCAATCAGGTTGAACATGGGTCATACCGTCAGAGTTCCGCTGATTTTAAGATTAATATATTTTCCATCAATATCGGTGTTTGTACTTATTTTTAAATTGACAAATTATGATTATAAAAGCTTTAAAGTTTAGCTTTATATCACTCTTGTTACTGAACATGTCTTCGTGTATAGAGAATGACATTCCTTATCCTTATATCGAGGGGGTTATTCAGGAAATTCAGGTAGACGGAATGCAGGGAGAAGCCGTGTTCAATAATCAGGCTCGTACTATTGAACTTACTATAGGTGAAGATGCTTTTATCGATAGTTTGCCGATTACCAGGTTGGTTGCAAATTCGGAAGCACTGATTTATCCGGATACAGCTGCTTGTATTAAGCCTAACGGTTTTCCGAATTTTAGTTTTGCTTCGTTAAATGAGCTTCCTGGCAATGCAAATACTGCTGTCGATTTTACAAATCCGGTAGGGGTCTTATTGAAAACTTATCAGGAGTACTGGTGGAAGATTACAGTAAAGCAAGAAATTGAACGTGTGATTGAGGTGGAGAATCAGTCGGGTACTGCTCCTTCATTGGACTTATATAATCATGTTGCTATTATCTATGTCACGGAAGATGCTGATTACCGGAATATCAAGATTAAAAAATTAAATCTGGAGGGCTCAAAAACAGTATTAGATCCAGATCCGGCAACAGTAACGGATTTTACTCGTCCACGTGTGTTTAAGGCTTACCGTAATGGCAGATATATATGCGACTGGACGGTGGATGTACAGAAATCATCGGTAGCCGCTTCTGTAGAAAAAGTAAATGCATGGGCTACTAAGGCTTATATCAGTGGAAGTTTTCGTGCTGGAACTGATATTTCTGTGGAATATCGTGTGAAAGGTAATGAGGAATGGACGAAACTGGATAATTCGGCTATTACTGAAACTGGAAGCACTTCTTATTCTGCTGAACTTACGGGGTTGCAGAGTGGTACGGATTATGAAGTACGGGCACTGGCCGGAGGTAGTGAAGGCGATGTATATTCTTTCCAGACAGAAACGATTGTGACTCTTCCCAACATGAATTTCGAAACTTGGACACAAGATGGAAAAACATGGTATCCGAACCCTGTTGCCGATAATCTGGATGATCCACAGGCTTATTGGGCTACAGGTAATGAGGGAGTGACTATTTATAAGGAGTCGAGTACCGTACCTGTTACAGGTAGTGATGCTTATAAAGGAAAGGCTGCCAAAATGTATACGTACGGAGATATTTTATTGGTCGGTGCTGCTGCCGGTAATTTGTTTATCGGGACTTATAAAACGAATGTAGGAAAACCTGAGTCGAGTCCGTCGTTTGGACGTGCTTATTCTGGAGCCCGTCCTACAAAACTGAGTGGGTATTATAAATATAAATCAATGCCTGTTACATACGCTGGTACTGTTCCCGGAAATCTGAAAACAGATCAATGCCATATTTATTTGAGATTATGGGATGATGCCGGACAGGAAATAGCTTATGGTGAGTTTATTGGTACAGAGACTGTTACTGAATATACGAAATTTGAGTTTGATATTAAGTATAGTAATACTGAATCGAAACCTGCGAAAATCGCGATTGTTGCTACTTCCAGTAAGTATGGCGGTGATTTTGATGAGAATGGAAAGAAAGTAATCGGACAGGTTGGCGACGGCAGTACGTTGTGGGTAGATGAATTTGAATTAGGTTATGAATAAATTGGTTATTGAATATATGAAGTGGATAGGAGGCTTGTGCTCGCTGCTGCTATGTATGCTACTGGGAGGGTGTCAGGAGAATGAGGAAACTGATTTATCTGGCAAAACGGGATTGCTTGTTACCTTGACTGATGAGGATAATAAAGCATATTCACGTAAAGCTCCTTCTGAGTTGGAAGATCCGCTGACAGAAATGTTTCAGTTGAAGATTCTATATAGTGGTACCGATAAATCTGCCTATAAGGGAACTTGTAAGGAATATGTTTTATTACAGGAAGGTCTGTACGATTTGACTGCTACGTA
>Mummy_p2__coassemble_5918_pt1 | contig 4098 bp, 6 predicted proteins | sample Mummy_p2__metabat2_high_PE_013 | metagenome-assembled genome bin Mummy_p2
TAGCTTTTTTCTTATTTGCAACAGTTTTCTTTCTTCCCTTACGTGTACGAGCATTATTCTTTGTGCTCTGACCTCTTACGGGCAGACCTAAACGGTGACGAACACCACGATAGCAACCAATATCCATTAATCGCTTAATGTTCAACTGGATTTCTGAACGAAGATCACCTTCTACTTTATATTCAGCACCGATAATTTCACGAATCTTAGCAGCCTGATCATCAGTCCAATCCTTAACCTTCAGGTCACGATCAACACCTGCCTTGTCCAAAATCTTTGCTGAACTACTGCGTCCGATACCATATACGTATGTCAACGCAATCTCACCTCTCTTATTCTGAGGCAAATCTACACCAACTATTCTTATAGCCATATACTAAATTATTTTTTTTGCAAAAATAATAAATTATCCTTGACGTTGTTTATACTTAGGATTTTTCTTGTTAATAACATACAAACGGCCATTACGTCTTACGATCTTACATTCCGGCGTACGTTTCTTTAATGATGCTCTTACTTTCATATCTTATTTTCTTTTATTTATATCTAAAAACGATTCTTCCTTTGGACAAATCATAGGGTGACATCTCTACCCTTACCTTATCCCCCGGTAATATTTTAATGTAATGCATTCTCATTTTGCCGGAAATATGAGCAGTAATCTCATGTCCGTTTTCCAGCTCAACACGAAACATTGCATTTGACAATGCTTCAACGATCACTCCATCTTGTTCAATTGCGGATTGCTTTGCCATATTAAATTGCTTTATCTCCTAAAACTTGCTCTATAAATTCAAACGATGATAAAATATCTGCTTTATCCAAGCCTATCGCAACAGTGTGCTCAAAATGAGCAGCACATTTACGATCTCTTGTTCTGATAGTCCAACAATCACTTTCCATTACAATCTGACGACTTCCCTGAGTTATCATGGGCTCAATAGCAATACACATTCCTTTTTTTAACAAGGTTCCTGTGCCTCTTTTGCCATAATTAGGAACTTGAGGTTGTTCATGCATCTCCTTACCTATCCCATGACCTACGAACTCACGAACTACTTCATACGATTGGGCTTCACAATGTTGCTGAATTGCATATCCAATATCACCTAAACGCTTTCCATGAACAGCATTTTCAATCCCCTTATACAAAGCCTCTTTTGTAGTTTTCAAAAGGGCTACAATTTCGGAATCAACTTCTCCTACACAAAAAGTATAAGCAGAATCTCCACAATAGCCGTTCATATAAGTTCCACAGTCGACAGAAACAATATCACCTTCTTTTAAAGGAATATCATTAGGAATACCATGCACAACTTGTTCATTAACGGAAGTACATAATGTACCAGGAAATGGAGGTCCATATGGATTAGGGAAACCTTTAAAAGTGGGAATTGCCCCATGATCTCTAATAAATTCTTCCGCAACTTTATCAAGTTGTTTTGTTGTCACTCCAGGCTTTATCAATTTTGCCACTTCAGCCAGAGTCCTCCCCACAAGGAGATTACTCTGACGAAGCAACTCTATCTCATCATCTGTCTTAAGAAATATCATTCTGACTTTATTTAATAAGCAGCAACATTTCCAGAACGTCCTTTAATTCTTCCTGAGCTAAGCAAGCCATCGTAATGACGCATTAACAAATGACTTTCTACCTGCTGAAGAGTGTCAAGAACAACACCCACAAGAATCAACAAAGAAGTTCCACCAAAGAACTGTGCAAATTCAGCTTGAACTCCAAATACCCCTGCAAAAGCTGGCAATATAGCAACGATAGCTAAGAAAAGAGATCCAGGCAATGTAATACGAGACATTATGGTGTCAATATAATCTGCAGTACTCTTTCCCGGTTTGATACCTGGAATAAAGCCGTTATTTCTCTTCATATCCTCAGCCATCTGAGTCGGATTAATCGTAATTGCAGTATAGAACCAGGTAAATACAATAATCAAAATTGCAAATACCAAATTATACCAGAAACTAGTATGGTCTACAAAAGCACGAGCAATACCACTTGCAGAAGCTACATTTGAGAATCCAACAATTGTAATAGGGATAAACATGATTGCCTGAGCAAAGATGATCGGCATTACATTTGCAGCATTTACCTTCAAAGGAATATACTGTCTAGCACCACCATATTGTTTATTTCCTACAATACGTTTAGCATATTGTACGGGCACTTTGCGAACACCTTGTACCAAAAGTATAGCAGCAGCTATAACTAATATCAACATAACAATTTCCAACAGGAACATGATGATACCACCAGCACCCGGTGAAGCAAGACGGGAAACAAATTCACCTGAAAAAGCTTGAGGAAGACGAGCAATGATACCAATCATAATGATCAAAGAAATACCATTACCAATACCCTTGTCTGTAATTCTTTCTCCAAGCCACAAGATAAACATACTTCCAGCAGCCAAAATGATGGTAGAAGTAATAATAAAGAAAGTCCAATCTAATGAAGCATTAAGAGCCGGACCTGCCTGCATTTTCAAGTTGATCAAATAAGAAGGTGCTTGGAATATCAAAATAAAAATAGTCAGGATACGAGTATACTGATTGATTTTACGACGTCCACTTTCACCCTCGCGCTGTAATTTCTGGAAGTAAGGAACTGCAATCGCCAACAACTGAATCACGATGGATGCAGAGATATACGGCATGATTCCCAATGCAAAAATTGAAGCATTGGAGAAAGCTCCACCAGAGAACATGTTCAACAAAGCAAGAAGACCTTCACTCGTTTGTTCATGCAACTTTGACAGCATATCAGGGTTGATACCTGGAAGAACCACATACGAACCGAATCTGTAGATTGCAACAAACAATATAGTAATGAGGATCCGCTGTCTCAGATCCTCAATATTCCATATGTTCTTTAATGTTTCAATAGATTTTCTCATTGAATCAGAGTTTTACTGCATTACCACCAACGGCTTCGATTGCAGCTACTGCACTCTTAGAGAAAGCATTTGCTTCTACTTCGAGTTTAGTAGTTAAACTACCGTTACCAAGAACTTTCACTAACTGATTAGAAGAAATAAAACCAGCTTCAATCAAGTCATTAACACTAACTTTAGACAGGTTCTTAGCTTCAGCCAATTTCTGAATAGTATCAAGGTTAATAGCTTTATATTCTACACGGTTAATATTCTTAAAACCAAATTTCGGAACACGACGCTGAAGAGGCATCTGACCACCTTCAAAACCGATCTTCTTAGAATAACCAGATCTTGATTTTGCTCCTTTATGTCCTCTTGTTGAAGTACCTCCCAAACCAGAACCAGCACCACGACCAATTCTCTTTCTAGTTTTGACAGAACCTTCTGCTGGACGTAAATTATTTAAATTCATATTGTAAAATCCTTTATTATTAACAATATATTACTTAACGATTGCAACCAGGTGTTTTACCTTTTCAATCATACCCAGAATTGAAGGAGTTTCTTCGTGTTCAACCACACGATTCAATTTACGAAGTCCCAGTGCATCCAATGTTTTTTTCTGATCTGCAGGAGCACCAATTCTACTCTTTATTTGTTTAATCTTAATAGTTGACATGTTTATCCTCCTTATCCTCTAAATACTTTTTCCATACTTACACCTCTGTTTTGGGCTACCATGCGAGCATCTCTCATTTCGCTCAAAGCCAAGATTGTAGCTTTAACTAGGTTGTGTGGGTTAGAAGAACCTTTTGATTTAGCCAAAACGTCTGTTACACCAACACTTTCCAAAACAGCACGCATTGCGCCACCAGCTACAACTCCTGTACCGGTTGATGCAGGCTTAATAAAAACTTCTGCACCGCCAAATTTAGCAGACTGTTCGTGAGGAACAGTTCCTTTTAATACAGGAACACGAGTCAGATTTTTCTTTGCGGCTTCTACACCTTTTGCAATTGCTGCTGTAACTTCACCAGCTTTTCCAAGGCCCCAACCGATAATTCCATCTTCATTACCAACTACAACAATAGCAGAGAAGCTGAAAGTTCTACCACCTTTTGTAACTTTAGTAACGCGGTTGATTGCAACCAGTCTATCTTTTAATTCTATATCGTTAGTGATCTTAACTCTATTATTAACTGCCATA
>Mummy_p2__coassemble_7949_pt1 | contig 3128 bp, 1 predicted proteins | sample Mummy_p2__metabat2_high_PE_013 | metagenome-assembled genome bin Mummy_p2
CCTCATGAAATGAAAAAAGGTATTTATCGTCTGCATACAGGGTATGATTTTCCAGGTCCTCATCAGGGTAACTTCTGTTCGAATGGAATAATTCCGGCAACTCGTGAAGAATCGCCTAAGTTGAAAGAAGTAAAAGCTGTATATCAGTATGTACATTTTGCTAATAAGGGAGCTGATTTCAAGCGAAATGAAGCCAAAGTATTGTTGAAAAATACGTATGATTTCCTTTCACTTGATAAATTCTATTTGCGGTGGCAAGTTGTAAAAGACGGTTTTCGTATGCAACCGGATAGCATGATGCTTCCAGCTGTAATGCCTGATGATTCACTGTTGGTGGCATTGAATTTAAAAGGTGTTAATTTAAAGAAGGCTATAAAGAACGGTGAGGAAGTCATGCTTGATTTGTATGTATGTCGTACAGATGCTGAAACTTGGGCTGGTGCTGGGCATGAGGTTGCTAAACAGCAATATGAATTGTCTGCACGAAAGGAATTACCTGAGTTAAAGAGCTTACATGGAAAGAAACAGAAGTTGACTGTTTCTGACAATGAAAACTTATTGACGGTCAAAAATGCTTATATAGAAGCCGCTTTCAATAAGACAACGGGGCAATTGGTTACATTAGTTATGAACGGCCAGCAGGTTGTCAGTCAGGGAGGAGGATTTGTATACGATAATCATCGTTGGATTGAGAATGATAAATTTACTGAAACGGCTAATGGACTATCGGAAAAAGGAACATGTACGGTGACCGAAGAGAAAGGCAATATTATTGTTACCACTAACTGTGAAGGTAGTTTATGTAGTACGGATATCGTATATACATTTACTCAAACGGGAGTCATGGATATGGAGGTTGTTTTCCGTCCGCATACAGCTGATTTGCGTCGTTGCGGCTTGGTGGCAAACATTGACTCTACGTTGAACAATATCGACTATTATGCATATGGTCCATGGGAAAATTATAATGACAGAAAAGACGGTTGTATGGTAGGTCGTTATACGACAACAGTGGAGGATATGGAAGTTCCTTATATGAAACCTCAGTCTATGGGAAATCGTGAAGGCCTTCGTGAACTGACTTTATATAATAAAGAAGGTAAAGGTGTAAAGATTCAGACTGAAGGTAGTGTGTCGTTTTCTGCTCTGCGATATACAGATAAAGATTTGATGGAAGGACAGCATGCTTGGGAGTTAGAGAAACGTCCGTATATTGTGCTTCATCTGGATGCTGTACAGCGTGGAGTAGGAAATGCTAGTTGTGGGCAGGATGTAGATACATTACCTGCTTATCGTGTTCCACAACAAGAAATGAAGTATAAATTACGTTTCTTTACTTGTTCTCTGAATAATTAAGTCATATTAATCAGAAGTCAAAGCTGATATCTAAGAAGTTTAATATTGATGAAGACATTCTTATAGTCAGTTTAGACTTCTGATTTTTATTTATATCTTAGTATTAATAGAAACTATATTGAAGGTAGTTTCGTAGATAATTTGTTAGCCTATGAAAAAATTATTATCATTTTTAGTTGTGCTTTCATGCGTTCTCGGTATAAAAGCAGCAGATACAGTCTTTATAAAGAATCCTCAAATACCAATTCTGATAGAGCGGCATGATAATGTTTTATGTTACATGCGTATTAATGCGCACGAGGCAAAGGTCTTGGATAATGTTTCTGTGACATTTGGACAAGATGTACCTTTAGAGCAGATTAAATTGGTAAAGCTGTACTATGGAGGTACTGAAGCTATTCAGGACGGAGGAAAGAACCGTTTTGCTCCTGTAGAATATATTTCCGCTCATGCGCCGGGCAAGACCTTGTCTGTCAATCCGTCATATGCTATTAAGAAATCTGAAATTGTTCCCCAAAAGAATTCTGTATTGTTGACTGGAAATCAGAATTTATATCCGGGAGTAAATTTCTTTTGGGTCAGTATAGAAATGAAGCCAGAAGCATCGTTGCTTACAAAAATCACTGCTGAAGTGACGGGGGTAACAGCAGATGGTCAGTCGTTACCAGTTAAATGTGTATCAGCACCGAATGTTATACGTCGTTTGGGAGTAGGTGTGCGTCATGCCGGAGATGATGGTGTAGCAGCTTTTCGTATCCCAGGTCTGGTGACAACCAATAAAGGTACATTGTTAGGTGTATACGATGTGCGTTATAACAGTAGTGTGGATTTGCAGGAACATATTGATATCGGTTTGAGCCGAAGTATTGACGGTGGAAAGACTTGGGAAAAAATGCGTCTGCCTCTAGCTTTTGGAGAATACGGTGGGCTGCCAGCAGCTCAGAATGGTGTAGGAGATCCCTCAATTTTGGTTGATACAAAAACAAATACAATCTGGATTGTTGCGGCATGGACACACGGAATGGGTAATCAGCGTGCATGGTGGAGCTCACAGCAAGGTATGGATGTAAATCATACGGCTCAGCTTGTTTTAGTAAAAAGTACAGATGATGGAAAAACCTGGTCTGAGCCGATTAATATAACCGAACAAGTAAAACACCCTGAATGGTATTTTTTGTTGCAAGGTCCGGGTAGAGGTATTACTATGGAGGATGGTACATTGGTATTTCCTATTCAATATATAGGTAAAGACCGGATTCCTAATGCTGGTATTATGTATAGTAAGGATAGAGGAGAAACATGGACCATTCATAATCATGCACGTACAAATACTACGGAAGCTCAGGTTGCTGAAGTTGTTCCTGGAACACTGATGTTGAATATGAGAGATAATCGTGGAGGAAGCCGTGCTGTTTATACAACTTCTGATTTGGGCATGACGTGGAAAGAACATGAGTCATCACGAACAGCATTACCTGAGCCTGTTTGTATGGCAAGTCTTATCAGTGTGAAAGCAGCGGACAATGTTTTAGGTAAGGATATATTGATTTTTTCGAACCCGAATACAACCAATGCTCGTAAAAATATTACTATAAAAATAAGCCTTGATGGTGGAAATACATGGGCACATCAGTTGCTTTTAGACGAAGGTGAGAACTGGGGTTATTCGTGTCTTACGATGGTAGATAAAGAAACGATTGGCATTCTTTATGAAAGTAGTGTTGCACATATGACTTTCCAATGTATCAAGCTAAAGGATATCGTGCAGTAAG